>ENA-OQAZ01000907-OQAZ01000907.1-human-gut-metagenome-genome-assembly--contig:-NODE-907-length-15576-cov-4.959350_pt1 | contig 15576 bp, 18 predicted proteins | sample MGYA00242737_ERZ504531 | MGnify/ENA primary metagenome ERZ504531 (study PRJEB26092, sample SAMD00036244) | human gut metagenome | host: Homo sapiens | study: EMG produced TPA metagenomics assembly of... | reverse complement strand
TAAATCAGCACTTTCAATAGAAATCAGATTTACTCTTCTTTAACTCATCTCAAAAATATACATATCAAAGCTTCTTCTTGCCGCCTTAACATCTTTTTCTCCATGCAGTGTCCATGCCGCTGCCGGCGTTTTAAAGAGAACCCTGTTCAGCCATAATCCCGGATTCTTTCTGTCTGACCACCGGTAAGAAATAAAATCCGGTCTGCACATACAGTTACTCAAAAGATATTTTACACAAAATCTTAAGAGATAATGCGTTGTTCTGTCGTTTTTCGTCAGATTCTCAGATAATTGTCCTCTTGGAATTTCATTCCGATGTTTCTTCATCCAGCGAAGTACCAGGCTGTTAAAGGATTGGATCATGTATTCGCCATGATATTTTCGCAGTTCTTCATCCAATTTTCTGCAAATCTTTGTATCTGTGTTAGGAAGTTTCACCTCGATCAGAAGTGGCACTTTTCCATCTACCAGCTGCAGTACTTCTGACAATAGTGGAATCCGCTCTTTTGTCTCCGCAAGTCTGTACTTCTGCATCTCTTCATATGAAGTATCTTCCACTCTGCCCCGTCTTCCACATATTCTTTCAAATGTATCATCATGAAAAACCACCAACTGTCCATCCTTTGTCAGATGAACATCCAGTTCTATTCCATCTCCGGCTTCGATTGCCGCACGAAATGCCGGAAATGAATTTTCCGGAATCCCACGCTTCTTATCATGAAGTCCTCTATGCGCCCACTTTACGCCAAGAAACGGATGCACTCTTTTTCTGCCAGACAGTCTTGGCGCCAGCAGAAAGATTAAAAAAGCCAGCAGTCCTATTACCATACATAATATAACCACTAAAACAATCCCTACATGCATCCTGTTTCATCTCCTTTCTTCTATTCAACGATCACATTAAGTTTTTCTTTTTCCAGTGAGACTTCTATCTCTTTTGATAAAAAGGAAGGTTCTCCATCTGTATGTAACGGCAGTGCACGATCTGTTACTACTTTTGCACTGCGACATTTCAATGTCGTCACACCTTTAAATCTTGTATGCTTTCCTGAAAAAGCGGTTGGAAGCAAACACAAAATTTTAAACTTTGACAGATTTGCCACAACCATAATATCAAGAAATCCATCACTTCCAGAAGCCTCGGGACAGAATTTGAATCCACCACCCTCGTATGGAAGATTCATAAATGCTGCAAAATAAGTCTTTTCAAACACTTTCGTGCTTCCATCATCATTGTCAGTTCAAGCTTTACTGGCCGATCCTTTATAATACGATCCATTGCCACAACCGCATAACTCAGCTTTCCAATTTTCAGAAGATTTAACACACGTTCCATTTCGAAACGCATACTTCATGACAGACAGCAGCATCAAATCCAATCCCTGCACTTACTGCAAATCTTCTTCCTTTCCCTCCCCTTTTTAGCACACCGATATCCATCTTTTCAACCTTTTTGGGTGAAAGAATTGTGTCCAATGCTTCAAAAGGATCTCCCGGAATTCCTGTTCCTCTTGCAAAATCATTACTTGACCCGATCGGAATATATCCCAACGTCACCTTCTCCAATGATTTAATTCCGCTTAATACTTCATTGAGTGTACCGTCGCCTCCAAGAACAACAAACATGTGCTCCTGACCATCTTCCGTAATCTCTGATGCGATCTTTCCTGCATCCTTTTTCTTTGTTGTCAGATGAATCTGATAATCGATTCTTTTTCTGCACAACTCAGGTTCCAGCTGTTTCCACAGCATCTCGCCAAGCCCTGAACGAGCCCGCGGATTCACAATAAAGTGATAAATCATCAACCTTCCTCCAGTGTACTGTCCAGATATCGCCTTAGAGAACGACTCATGTTGCCTTCGAAATCAGCATTTCCCTCTCTCAGACACCATTCAAATACATTTCCGATCACGATCATCCGGATATCTGTTGTAAATTCGTCAATACTTTCTCTAACGTTAATAATCCCATCCTTCGCAGCCTGCTCTACATAAGCCTGTACTGTCACGATCGGATATGGACGTTCTGTTCTTATCGCCGGATTCAATGCCTGATTCTTTGTATCATAATACCCTGCCATAAATTCTACACCAAGCTCACGGCAATAAGCTACATAATTCAAATAAACACGGACAATTCCGTCCTTTACATCTTCCAGACTTTTCGGTGTCTCCAGCAGATCCGGTCCCATCGTAGGCTGATCTTCTATATAATAAGACAGCAAATCATCTTTTGTCTTAAAATGATGATAGAAACTTCCGTTCGACACACCTGCTTCTTCACAGATATTCTTGATCGACAATTTTTCATATCCACTCTTCCGAAGAATCTTCTTCGCTGCCTGAAAGATTTTTTCCTTTGTTTCCTGTGATTTTTTCTGCTGCTTCGATAATTCTGTTTTTGTACTCATTTCTGCTAAAACTCTCCCGTATGCATTTTAAACTATAAGAGATATTATAACATATTTCGCCTTTTTTTTCAACAAAACAGAGTGGGCTCTATTTTTATTTTCAGCTACCACAATATTCTCATCCTCTTCATTTATAAATATGCAGAAAATGCACTCGGAATTGCATAATTTTTCTCCAGGTCCTTCTTTCCTGCAAATATGATCTCAGGATTCTGAAATTCTTTTTCCAACTCATCCACCAAAATCTCATATCCGGTCATATGCCATTCCACATGACTGAAAATGTGCTTCGCCTTTGGCAGCTTCTTCACGCGCACCGGCGTAAGACCTGACTCTTTTGCATATTCTATAACTTCTTTTTGTGTCAAATGTCCCTCTACATTAGGAAATTCATACAATCCTGCAAGGAGTCCTTTTCCCGGTCTTTTGCGAATCGCAATTTCCTCATTATCACAGAATCTTAGAATCGTTCTTTTCTCGATCCTTCGCTCTTTCGCCTTTTTCTTGACCGGATAGTCCATCTGACATTCATCCTGATATGCAAGACAAAATTCCCTTATCGGACAGCTCTCACACTTTGGTTCTCCATTCGGCAGACAGACGATTGCCCCAAGTTCGATCAATCCTTGATTAAAATCTCCCGGTGCCTCTGCCGGAATCACCTGTTCAAGCATACGTTCTATCTTTGTCCTTGTACTTGCTTTCATAATGTCATCACTGTCTTCCAGAAGCCTTGTAACCACACGAAAGACATTGCCATCTACCGCTGGTTTCTGCTGATGATAAACAAACGAGCTGATCGCACCGGCTGTATAACTGCCAATTCCCTTCAACTTTTTTATCTCTTCAAATGTATCCGGGAATACACCATTATATTCTTCCATCACCTGTTGTGCTGCTGCCTTTAAATTCCTCGCCCTGTTGTAGTAGCCAAGTCCTTCCCACAGCTTAAGCAGTCTGTCTTCCGGCACTTCAGCCAACGCTTTGATATCCGGCAGTTCTTCCAGGAATCGTGTGTAATAAGATTTAACAGCTTCCACTCTCGTCTGCTGCAGCATAATCTCTGAAATCCAGACCCGATACGCATTCACATGCTTCCGCCATGGAAGATCTCTCTGATTCTCCCGAAACCATTCGACAAGAGGTTCTACCATATCATGTAATCTCTCACATTCCCCAAATTCTACTTTGCAATTTTCCTTTTCATTACATTTCATTCAATACGATTTCCTTATATATAAAAATATCTGTTTAATATTGTAACACAATACCAAACAGATATTCTATAGATAAAATATTTTTCTTTTAAAGAATCTTTGAAAGGAACTCTTGAAGTCTTGGATCTTTCGGATGTTCAAAGAATTCTGCCGGGGCAGCTTCTTCCTTAATCTGACCGTCATCAATGAAAAGAACTCTTGAAGCAACCTCACGGGCGAATCCCATCTCATGAGTAACAACAACCATTGTCATTCCCTCTTTTGCCAGATCTTTCATCAGCTCAAGAACTTCCCCTACCATTTCCGGATCAAGTGCTGAAGTTGGCTCATCAAAAAGAATCACGTCAGGATTCATAGCCATGGAACGGATAATCGCAACACGCTGTTTCTGTCCACCGGAAAGTGTAGACGGATACACATCCGCTTTGTCTTCCAGGCCGATTCTCTTCAAAAGAGCCATTGCCTGCTCTTTTACTTCTTTCTTAATCTGATCCTTTGTCTCAGTGATTGGAATTAACTCTTCCTTCTTGTCACTTCCACGGAACAGATTTTTAAATTTGATCATACGGTTCTTTTTCTTCGCCTTGTCGATGTCCTTACATCTTAAATAAGCAGGTGCCATCATGACATTCTGAAGAACCGTTTTATTATTATAAAGATTAAAATGCTGGAAAACCATTCCCATATGACGGCGGTGTACATTAATATCAACCTTCATATCTGCGATATCAACACCATTGAAAATAATACTTCCGCCTGTCGGGTCTTCCATACAGTTCAGGCATCGCAGAAATGTACTTTTACCGGAGCCGGATGGTCCGAGCACCGCAACGATATCGCCTTTATTGATCGTAACATTGATTCCCTTCAGAATCTCTTTGTCCCCAAAGCTTTTTTGCAGATTAATTACGTCTATCACTCTTCTTCAGGCTCCTTTCTAATAATTTAACAAGTAATGTGATCACAAGCACAAGTGCAATGTAAATCAACGCCATAACAAGATATGGCACCATGAATTCGTAGCTGTTACTTCCGATAAAGTTGAAGGCAACATAAAGATCTGCTGCACCGACAAAACTTACTACTGAAGTTTCCTTAATCAAGGAAATAAACTCATTTCCAAGTGTTGGAAGAATATTCTTAACCGCCTGCGGAATCACAATCTTCATCATACTTGTTCCAAAGCTGAGTCCAACCGCTCTTCCGGCTTCCATCTGTCCCTGGTCAACAGACTGAATTCCACTTCGCATAATTTCAGAAATGTATGCACCACTATTCAAACCAAATACAACCATAGAAACCTGCACTCCGGTAATCTTTACTCCAAAGATCGGAAGGAGTACATAGTAAAAAATAAGGAGCTGAACTACGATAGGAGTTCCTCTGAATAATGCAACGTAAAAGCTGCAAATATGATTCAATACTCTCGGAAGAGTTTTATATTTCGGAATCACACGGACTGTAGCGATCAAAGTACCGATCACAATACCGATGATCAGACCGGTGATTGCGATCAAAAGAGTGTTCTGCAGACCTTGAACTACTTTCACATAGCCATTCTGATTCAGAAATATATCAATAAATTTGTCTACTTTCTGACTAAAATTACCCATTTGTTTCCTTTCCCCAAAAAGAGGAAAATGCATGCATTATCTTCTGCCTGTATTTTCCTCGTAAATAAATTCTGTTATTTTAGCTGCTGTCTACGAAATCTTCGCGAACATTTACTGTACTGCGTTGATTGCTGTTGTGATCGCTGCTGCCGGTGCTGCATCAATGATTACATACTGAATGTTTCCGTTGAGCATATCCTGAACTGCAAGAGATCCACTCTTGTATGTTACACATTTTGCAGGAAGTCCCGGGAATCCCCAATCTTCGCTTCCTTCAATGTAGTACTGACCTGTTGTTCCCTGCTGAACACCAATCTGGTCAGATGATTTTGTCTCAGCAAGCTTAGCTGCAACGTCATCTGCTGTCTTGCAGTCGTCGAATGTTGTAACGTTGCTTGGAACGATTAGACGCTGAGATGCTGAGTAGTAAGAATCTGTAAATGTAACATATCCTTCTCTCTCTTCATTAATTGTAAGTCCTGCCATAGCGATATCACATTTCTGCTGACTTACTGACAGACAAACCGCATCGAAATCCATGTTCTGGATTACAAGCTCTTTACCAAGTTCATCCGCAAGAAGCTGTGCGATCTCCATGTCGATTCCGTAATAATCATCACCTTTTGTATACTCGAATGGCTCGAATGCTGCATTTGTAGCTACAACCAACTGATCCTTAGATGTATCAAGTGTTGCTGATTTTACTGCTTCCGGCTCTCCGTCTGAGAAATACTTTTTGCAGATCTCATCAAGTGTTCCATCTGATTTAATCTTTGCAATGAATTCATTTGTCTTCTCAAGAAGCTCCGGCTGATTCTTGTCCACACCAAATGCATATTCTTCATTTGTAAGGTCAATATCAATTACCTTAGCTGTTACTGTCTCTCCTTTACTTCCGCATCCTGCCAGCATGCTGACTGCCAGTGCTGCAGTGAGGAATACTGATAAAAACTTCTTCATATTAAGACCCTCCTGTTTTATCTTGTTTTGCATAAAAATTCATAACATGTTTATAATTATAACATGCTTTTTATAAAATGCAAGAGGTAATTATGCACTATTTCTTGCACAAATACAAAATTTTACTGTTCACAATACACTGTGAACAGTAAAGAAAAGCTATAATATGCATATTATTTGAATAAAGCCTGAATACCAAAGAATAAAAATACAATAATACCAAGTACGATTCTGTAATATCCAAATGCTTTGAAGTCATGGTTCTTGATATATTTCATCAGGAACTTGATCGCTATAACAGATACTGCAAAGGATACGATCATTCCAAGAAGAAGCAGGAATACCTGCATTGGGGTAAATGCCAAACCGAATTTAAACAACTTCAGTGCACTTGCTCCGAACATAACCGGAATTGCCAGGAAGAATGTAAATTCTGCTGCCACACCTCTTGAAACCCCAAGTGCCAGTGCTCCTACGATTGTTGCTCCGGATCTGGATGTCCCAGGGATCATCGCCATCATTTGGAAGACTCCGATCAGAAGAACTGTCTTCACAGAAAGCTGGGAGAGTCTTTTTACTTTCGGTTCTCTTGTCTCATTACGTTTTTCAATTATAATGAATAAAATACCATAAACGATCAGCATCAATGCAACAACATATGCATTACTCAGTTTTGATTCAATCAGTCGTTCAGCAACACTCCTCCGATCAGTGCCGGAATTGTTCCGATCACTACTTTAATCCATAACTGAATTGTCATCTTCTTTTGTTTCTCCGTCTTCGTCGGTGAAAATGGATTCAGCTTATGGAAATAAATTACTACGACCGCCATAATAGATCCGAACTGGATCACCACATTGAACATGTTCGTAAATGCCTCGCTCTGTTTCAGCTGAATAAGCTGTTCCACCAGAATCAAATGACCTGTGCTACTGATTGGAAGCCACTCTGTGATTCCTTGCACAATTCCTAAAATGATAACCTTTAATACCTCTAACATAATTCCCCTCCTCGTTTCAGAACAAACTTCTCGATAGCCTTTGCGGCTCCCTCATCATTATTGCTCTCTGTAATATAATCAGCTACAGCTTTGACCTTTTCTTCGGCATTCGCCATGGCAACCCCAAATCCAACTTCTTTGAGCATTGCGATATCATTATCGCCATCCCCACACGCCATGATCTCTTCCCGCCTGATTCCAAGCATCTTGCCAAGATTCACAAGTCCGGTTCCTTTATTCACACCAACTGCATTGATTTCTATATTATATTGAAGAGAGCCAACCAGTTCAAAGACGCCTTCTCGCTCCAGCTCTTTCCACGCCTCTTCTCTCTCTTCCATATCTGCAAACAACATCTGTACTTTGTCGAGATCCCCTTCTTTTTCATCCAGCAGATCTTCCAGTCTGTCTACCGCTATTCGTGTTCTCAGAAAATAATCCCACATGTTCGGATTCTTATGATACTTCTCACTTGCGCGATCTCATCTTTTTGAGCATATCCCTGCCCATCAAAATAAACTTCCAACAGAGTATCATATTTTCTTCCGATTGCAATTGCTTTTTTTGCTGCTTCTTTGGATAACAGATGTTCTTCCAGTACCTTTCCGGTTCTCGTCTCAATAATCCTTGCCCCATTAGCAGTCAGTGCATAATCCATCCCCGGAAGCTCACGTAATTCCTCTGGAACTCCTGTCCATGGTCTTCCGGTTGCAACAAGAACAACTGTACCATTCTTCAGCGCCTCTTTGATCACATTCTTCGTATAAGGAAGAAGTTCTTTCTTATCTGTAAGAAGTGTTCCATCGAGATCTAATCCAACAATCTTAATTTCCTTTTTTTCCATACTTTTTTCCTTATCTTCTGTATTTTCTATCCGTCAATTGTTACAAAAAGCAACATCTTTTTAATCTTTTCGTAAAACAATCATAAAATATTCCGTGCCAATTTGATTAATTCTCTGTTTTATAGTATAATAGGTTTTCGACAACTATGCAATGTCATTTAAAGAAAGGATATTGAGATTATGGCATTTTACAAAAAAAGCAAGTTACATACGGGCACTGCGCTCATTTGTTCCCTTGCAATTGTATTTTCTGCACTTCCAGTCTATGCTACAGACACGATAGACAATCTGCAAAACCAGACCTCTGCCCTTGAGAACGAATTAAAAGGCATCAACCAGGATATCCTCACCTTGAGCGAGAAGATATCTGATACTGAAATGCAGGTTGAGATCCTCAACAGTGATATAGACAAAACACAGGATGATCTTGAGAAAGCGCAGAAAAATGAAGATCAGCAGTATGAAGATATGAAAAGCCGTATCAAATATATGTACGAGCACGGAAGTGCTACAATGCTCGAGATGCTTTTCTCAGCAGAAAATATGTCAGATTTTCTAAACAAAGCTGATTTTATTGAAAATTTAAGTAACTACGACCGCAAAGCGCTGAACAATCTGAAAGATGTTCACCAGCAGATTGCTGATCAGAAAGCAGACCTGGAAGCACAACAGGATTCCATGAAAGATTTACAGAACCAATTGCAGACACAGCAGACACAATTACAGGCAAAAGCTGCTGCAACTTCTACTAATTTGAATGAGGTGAATGCAAAACTACAGAAAGCCAAAGAAGAAGAGGCAGCTCGTCAGGCAGAAGAAGCCAGGAAACAGGCGGAAGCTGCTGCGAAAGCTGAAGCTGCTGCAAAAGCTGAGGCTGCTGCCAGCACGAACAAAACGAATACTTCCAGTTCCTCTGGGAACTCCGGTAATTCAGGTTCCTCATCCTCCGGAAGTTCAAGTTCTTCTGGTGGCTCCAATAGTTCCGGATCTGCCATTGCGTCTGATGACCTTACACTTCTTGCAGCAATTCTGCAATGTGAGGCCCACTATGATTACGATTCTATGCTTGCAGTTGCTACAGTCATTATGAATCGTGTATATAGCAGCCGCTTTCCGAATTCTATTCATGATGTCATCTATGCCAAAGGACAGTTTGCTCCTGTATGGACAGGTTCCTTAGACCGTGTATTAAAGCAAGGTCCACGAAGTCTTTCTATCCAGGTTGCACAGGATGCGATCAACGGAGCTCGTCTTGCCTCTGTAGCCGACTGTTATTACTTCCTGTACGCACCATCGACAACCAGAACCGGTGTTGTAATTGGCGATAACGTTTTCTTTACGAGTTGGTAAATAATAAAAAGACTAAGAAGCACCGGAAGATTTCATTTTGATCTTCCAGTGCTTCTTTTTTTAGAAACAACTCTATTTTCTACTGATAATCAACAACATCAATCCATCTCATCAGGAAATCTTTCTCAAGTTCATTTTCTTTAGACAACTGTGCTGCTGCAACAATCGGAAGCCACTGCTGCACATACTGCATTGCTGTATCGCTCTTCTTGCAGAACAGTTTTAAGTAAAGGTCTGCTACTTTCTGATCCTTCAGTGCAAAGAGAAGATATGTCATTGCTGCATCTGCACTTGCATTTCCCTGTGTTGCATGAGCCCAGTCAACCACTGTCATCTTTCCATTCTTTCCTACGATCACATTACTCGGATTAAAGTCTCCATGGCATACTTTATTATGCTTTGGCATACTCTCAAGTCTTGTCATAAGCTCATAACGTGTAGTCGCATCAAGATCTTTCAATCCATTGATCTGACGAGCTAATTTATCTTTCATTCCTTTCAGAAGCGGTGATTTCTTACTCTGAACCTGTAACTGGAGATCAACAAAGTCTTCCATATATTTTTCCAGATTCTTCCTATCAGATTCCATCATGTCCTCAAGTGTCTTACCTGCTTTGTACTCGATCGCAATTGCCCACTTTCCATCAATCTGAGTTACTTCTTTTACCTTCGGAATGTCCAAACCTGTCTCTTCTACTCTTGCAGTATTCAGAGCCTCATTAAATACATCTGACTTCGGATGTCCTTCATTAAAAACCTTCACAATGTAGTCATCACATTTGTAAACTGATTTGTAAGCACGTTTCACGATGAGATTTTTTTCTTCTAACTTCATAATATAGACCTCCTTATATCTTGAACACACCTGCTTGTCTGCTCTTATTTTATCTCAGCTCTGCGGGGCTGTTCCTCTTTGCCTTACGGCTCTTACTTTTGTTTTGATGATGTCATTATATCTCACAATTTTTAAAAATAAAACCCCTTCAGCGCAAGTTTGTGCAGTTTTTAACAAGTTTTTTCACCCGCTATATATTGTCTATTTCTTAACAATTACAGACTCTAGCTCGTTGCTCGCGTATACTTGGAAAACTCAAAAACTCTATTTTCCAAGTTATCGCGGCAGTCGCCAAGGTCTTGTGCAAGCACAGACTTTGGCTCGTTGCTCGCGTAAAAAAAGAGATAGAACAATGCTTTTCAACATCATTCTATCTCTCTCGTATATTTTAGATTCTAACGGTCATATGCCTGCTTATGCAATGCAATTTATTTTCCGTAGTAGCATTTCAGGTACAGATCTTTGATCTCCTGGATGAGTGGGTATCTTGGGTTAGCTCCTGTACACTGATCGTTGAATGCCTGCTCTGACATTTCATCAAGTGTATCAAGGAAGTACTTCTCATCGATACCGTAATCTTTGATTGTCTTCTTGATTCCAATCTTCTCTTTGAGTTCTTCAAGCTTAGCGATGAAGTTCTCAAATACTTCTTTATCATCTTTACCTGTGCATCCTGCGAAACGTCCGAGTTCTGCGTATCTTGCAAGTGCATGTGGGTACTGATACTGTGAGAATGTTCCCATCTTTGTCGGAACTTCTGCTGCGTTGTATCTCATAACCTCTGTAAGGATTACTGCGTTAGCAACACCGTGTGGCAGGTGGTGGAAAGCACCAAGCTTATGAGCCATGGAGTGGTTAACACCAAGGAATGCATTTGCGAATGCCATACCAGCCATACAGGAAGCGTTTGCCATTTCTTCACGAGCCTTCGGATCGTTTGCTCCGTTCTCATATGCAGATGGAAGGTTCTCGAATACAAGCTTAACAGCCTTCATAGCAAGACCATCTGTGTAATCTGTAGCCATGATAGATACATATGCCTCGATTGCATGTGTCATAACGTCGATACCTGAAGCACTTGTCAGTCCCTTCGGCTGTGTCATCATGTTGTCTACGTCTACGATTGCCATGTTTGGAAGCAGAGCGTAGTCAGCGATTGGCCATTTAACACCTGTGTCAGCGTCTGTGATGATTGCGAATGGTGTTACCTCAGAACCTGTTCCTGAAGATGTTGGGATAGCTACGAAGTAAGCTTTCTCTCCCATCTTAGGGAATGTAAATACTCTCTTACGGATGTCCATGAAGTCCATAGCCATATCTTCGAAGTTTGCTTCCGGATGCTCATACATAATCCACATGATCTTAGCAGCGTCCATTGCAGATCCACCACCAAGAGCAATGATTGTATCTGGCTCAAACTGTCTCATCTGGTCAACACCCTTGCGTGCACACTGAAGTGTCGGGTCTGGTGCTACCTCGAAGAAGCATGTATGCTGGATTCCCATTTCATCTAATTTATCTTCGATTGGTTTTACATATCCGTTCTTGTAAAGGAAAGAGTCAGTTACGATAAATGCTTTCTTCTTGTGCATTACTGTTCCAAGCTCATCCAGTGCAACCGGCATAGAACCTTTCTTGAAGTAAACTTTCTCAGGTGTTCTGAACCACAGCATATTTTCTCTCCTCTCTGCAACTGTCTTGATGTTAAGCAGATGTTTTACTCCTACGTTCTCTGATACAGAGTTTCCACCCCATGATCCACATCCAAGTGTAAGGGACGGAGCCATCTTGAAGTTATAAAGGTCTCCGATTCCACCGTGAGAAGAAGGTGTATTGATCAGTACACGACAAGTCTTCATTGCTGCTGCATGTTTTGCAATCTTCTCTGTCTCTGCCGGATGTACGTAGAGGGAAGATGTATGTCCATATCCACCGTCTGCTACAAGCTGAGCTGCTTTCTCAAGCGCCTCATCAAATGTTTTGGCTTTGTACATACCAAGTACCGGTGATAATTTCTCATGTGCAAATTCTTCTGAGATATCTACAGATTCAACTTCTCCGATTAGAATCTTTGTATTCTTCGGTACCTCAACGCCTGCCATCTGAGCGATTTCATAAGCTGATTTTCCTGGGATTTTGCTGTTCAGCGCACCGTTGATGATGATTGTCTTACGAACTTTGTCAAGCTCCTCGCCTGGTTTCAGGAAGTAGCATCCTCTATACTGGAATTCTTTCTTTGCTTCTTCATATACGCTTTCAAGTACTGTTACAGACTGCTCAGAAGCACAGATCATACCATTGTCAAATGTCTTAGAGTGGATGATTGAGTTAACTGCCATTCTTACATCTGCTGTGTCGTCGATGATAACCGGTGTGTTACCAGCTCCAACTCCGAGTGCCGGCTTTCCTGAAGAGTAAGCTGCTTTAACCATTCCAGGACCACCTGTTGCAAGGATGATGTCTGCATCTCTCATTACTGTGTTTGTAAGTTCCAGTGACGGAGCATCGATCCATCCGATGATTCCTTCCGGAGCTCCTGCCTTAACCGCTGCATCAAGAACAACTTTAGCTGCTGCAATTGTAGATGCTTTAGCAGCCGGGTGTGGCTGATGATGATTGCATTTCTTGTCTTTAAGCAGATCAGTGTTTTGAAGATTGCTGTTGATGTCGGGTTTGTTGTAGGGATAACTGCTGCAACAAGTCCGATTGGCTCTGCAATCTTTTTGATTCCGAAAGCCTTATCTTCTTCTACAACACCACATGTCTTTGTATCTTTGTATGCGTTGTAAATATACTCTGCTGCGTAATGGTTTTTGATAACCTTATCCTCGAGAATACCTCTCTGAGTTTCTTCTACCGCAAGTCTTGCAAGCGGGATACGCTGCTTGTTTGCTGCCATAGCTGCTTCATAGAAGATTTTGTCAACCTGCTCCTGTGTAAATGTAGCGAAGATTTTCTGTGCTTCGCGCATTTCTTTCATTTTTGCTTCAAGAGCTTCTACGTTATCAACGAATCCGGTATTTACTGTCTTTGTCTCTACAGTTTTTGCCGCCTCTTTCTTTGCCATCTGAGTATTCCTCCTGTACTTGAATAAATCATTTTTATAGTCACTGTTTTTGTAACCTGCAAGTTTTATCCGATCGGGTTCTTTTTATGTTTCCCGATTACAGTTAATAGTATACTGGTTCGTTAATTAATTGTCAATGTACCTTTCGTTAAAGTTTTAACGTTATTTTTTTAACATCAGTTGTGCACTTTTTACAAAAATGATTTTTTTCTTGACAGCGAACAGTTTTGACACATCCAAGCGGAGTGTTTTTTATATATTAGGATAGAACTTTCCTAATATATAAAAACTCCCATGCAGGACATTCATCCTACATGGGAGTCTAAGTTCAGCTATAAATTCAAAATAGATTAAACAAGCTCGATCAGAACTTCCATAGCTGCGTCACCTTTACGCTGACCAATCTTTACGATTCTTGTGTAACCACCGTTACGATCTGCGTATTTTGGTGCGATCTCATCAAAGAGTTTTGCAACCATGTCAACATCTTTCATGTTTCTCTTCTCGCCTTCTTTAACCGGGAAGAGAACCTTCAGCATCTGACGTCTAGCGTGCAGTCTGCTTGGCTTATCTTTTTTGATTGTCTTCTCAACTTCGTCATAAACAGTAACTTTCTTACCGTCAACAACTTCTTTCACACGTTTGCCATCAGCATCTTTACGTGCTACTTTAGCCATTACTGTAACTTCTTCGAAGTTATCTTTCTCTTTTACAGCAAGAGCGATCAGGCTTTCTGCCTGCTTACGAATCTCTTTTGCCTTAGCTTCTGTTGTAACGATCTTTCCATTGTTAAGAAGAGCTGTTACCTGGTTTCTAAGTAAAGCTTTTCTCTGGCTTGCTGTTCTGCCAAGTTTTCTATACTTTGCCATTTTAAATTTCCTCCATTAATTAACATTTGGTTATGCATCTTCGGGCTTACTAATCAAATGCTCCTGTCGTGCTCTTCGGGCTTACCGCCAGGATATTTAATCTTCAGCGGGCTACTGTTCACAAAATTGTGAATGCAGCCTGTGCAGGACATAAGTGTCCTGATAATTTATCAAAGTACGGATATAGAATATTATTCTTCTCCGTGGTTCAGTTCCAGATTGAGTTCTTTCAGTTTTGCAAGAACTTCTTCGAGAGACTTGCGACCAAGGTTACGAACCTTCATCATGTCTTCCGGAGTCTTGTTTGTGAGCTCTTCAACTGTGTTGATTCCGGCTCTCTTCAGACAATTGTAAGAACGAACAGAAAGTTCAAGTTCATCAATGCTCATCTCAAGAACTTTTTCTTTCTCGTCATCCTCTTTCTCAATCATAACTTCTGCCTGCTGAGCTACCTCTGACAGGTCGATGAAGAGTTTCAGATGCTCACTTAACACTTTTGCTGCAAGGCTGACAGCCTCATCAGGAGCCATTGTACCTTTTGTCCAGACATCAAGTGTCAGTTTGTCATAATCTGTAACCTGACCTACACGTGTATCCTGAACTGTCAGGTTAACACGATCGATCGGTGTATAGATAGAATCGATCGGAAGAACACCGATTGGCATATCTTCTGTTTTATTCTTATCTGAGCTTACATATCCTCTACCTTTAGTGATTGTAAGTTCCATGTAAAGCTTGCTGTCTTTGCCACCGCTTAATGTAGCAATTACCTGCTCCGGGTTTACAATCTCAATATCAGAGTCACACTGGATATCAGCACCTGTTACAACACCTTCTCCTTCAAACTCGATATAAGCTGTCTTCACTTCATCAGACTCAGATGTGTTCTTGATAGCCAGAGATTTCAAGTTCATGATGATCTCTGTCACATCTTCTTTAACACCCGGGATGGAACTGAACTCGTGCAGTACACCGTCGATTTTCACAGAACTAACTGCTGCTCCCGGCAGGAAGAAAGCATAATTCTTCTCAGCGCGTTACCAAGCGTAGTTCCGTATCCTCTCTCCAGCGGTTCTACGACAAATCTTCCGTATTTCTTGTCATCTGAAACATCTGTAATTTCAATATTCGGTTTATTAAAATCAAACACTACACAGACCCTCCTTATGGGCTTAATATATGTTGAGGGGGTACAAAACTGTATCTAATCAACTTATTCAGATTAGTTAGGATTGCCCTGCATAAAAGCCTGCGCAATCCTTTCAAATCGAAATTATTGTAAATGTTCAGAGCCAACCTCCAAAATGCTACGCATTTCGTCGGTGTGGCGTATCCGCCAAATAAAATTTCAAAAACAGTCTTAAAAATGCAAGCATTTTATACCTGTTTTTTGAAATTTGCTTGGCTCTG
>ENA-OQAZ01000906-OQAZ01000906.1-human-gut-metagenome-genome-assembly--contig:-NODE-906-length-15588-cov-13.865662_pt1 | contig 15588 bp, 20 predicted proteins | sample MGYA00242737_ERZ504531 | MGnify/ENA primary metagenome ERZ504531 (study PRJEB26092, sample SAMD00036244) | human gut metagenome | host: Homo sapiens | study: EMG produced TPA metagenomics assembly of... | reverse complement strand
CTCCACAACAGCCATCGGCGATGGATAATGAACATCACTCCACGTACATAGCGTCGGCTCAGACGGTCGAAGACGGCATTGAACGCTTTACGGAAACGGGCTGCAAAATTGTTCTTGGTGTTGCCTGCTCATCGATATAGGGTTTCAGCAGCAGCGCGCAAAGTGCCGGTGAGAGTGTGAAGGCATTGACTGCCGAGATTCCCACGGCAACAGCATCGTGATACCGAACTGCGTGTAGAACGCTCCCGAAGTCCCGCCCATCATGGCAACGGGGAAAAACACTGCCATAAAGATGATGGTAGAGGTCAGGATAGCCGACGAAACGCCTTTCATGGCATCATCAGCCGCGAGAACCGCAGACTGATAGCCTCGTCGAACTTCGCCTGCACCGCTTCCACCACCACAATGGCATCATCGACCACAGTTCCGATGGCAAGCACAAGCGCGAACAGGGTGAGCAGGTTGACGGAGAAGCCGATCATGGACATCACGGCGAACGTACCGATAATGGAGACGAAAATGGATATCGTAGGAATAAGCGTGGACTTAATATCTTGCAAAAATACATATACCACCACGATAACCAGAAGTATCGCTTCAATAAGTGTCCGGATAACAGAATTGATGGAAGCATACAGGAACTTGTTGGTATCGGTAAGCACCACGAATTCCGTCCCTTCGGGCAAGTCCCGGCTGAGGTCGTCAAGCACTTCGTGAATCTCCTTGATGGTGCTTGAAGCATTGGACCCGGCTTTCTGGTTGATGAGCATCATGGCTGCCGGATGCCCGTTCACTTCGGAGGAATAGTTGTAGTATTCATCGCCCAGTTCCACATCGGCAACCTCCTTCAGCCGAAGCACATTGCCGCCCGGCAGTGACTTGATGACCAACTCACCGAACTCTTCCGCGCCGGACAAGCGTCCGCGGTATTTCATCGTGTATTCATTGGCGGTAGGATGATTGGCACCGAAGGAGCCGGTGGCGGCCTCGATGTTCTGTCGTGCGAGTACGGTGGATATGTCATCGGGGATAAGCCGTATTGCGCCATCTTGTCGGGACGCAGCCAAAGTCGCATGCTGTAGTTGGAACCGAACAACTGTGCCTTTCCCACGCCGCTGATACGTTTCAGCCTCGGCTCGACATTGATTTTCACGTAATTGTTCAGGAAGGTCTGGTCGAAGCGGTCATCGGGCGAATAGAGCGCGAAAGTCATCAGTTCGGCATTCTGCTGCTTTTCAGTGGTGACACCGGTCTTGGTGGCTTCCGCCGGAAGCTGGCTCAGCGCGCCGTTCACGCGGTTCTGCACGTTTACCGCCGCCATGTCCGCGTTGGTTCCCTGCTTGAAATAGATGTTGATGGAAGCATCGCCCGTATTCGATGCCGTGGAAGTCATATAGGTCATGTCTTCCACGCCGTTGATGGCTTCTTCCAGAGGGGTTATCACTGCCTTCTGCACAGTTTCAGCGTTTGCTCCAGGATAAGTTGCGAATACGTTGATGGTCGGAGGTGCGATGTCGGGGTATTGTTCCACCGGCAAGGAAAACATGGAAATCATGCCCAACAGTACAATCACCACCGAGATAACGCCCGAAAACACCGGGCGGTCTATAAAAAATCGCAGGTTCATTTCGTTTCGTTTTTAGGGGTTATGCTCATGCCTTCTCTCACCAGTCCCACGCCTTCGGCGACAATGGTGTCACCGACCGAAAGACCTTCTTTTACGATAAACCGGTTGCCGTCGTTCAGGCGGTCCACCGTGAGATAGGCGGCTTCCGCCTGTCCGTTTTTCAGACGGTAAGCGATAATCTTGTCCTGCAGTTCCACGGTGGCGGTCATGGGAATGGTTACGGCCTCCGTTTTCGGGTTTTGAAGGATGACATTGCCGATGCTGCCACTCAACAGTTCGCGGTCGGGATTGGGGAACAGGCTTTGATTTGTACCGTTCCGGTAACAGGATCCACCACGCCGCTTACGGTTTCAATACGTCCTTTCGCCTTGTACAGGCTGCCGTCGTTGAGTTGCAGGCCCACTTCCGGCATCCCGGCTATCATGCTGTCAATCGAGCCATAGCGAGCCAAATATCGCCGTAGCATATTCTCCGAAATGGAGAAATAGGCATACATCTCCGCATTGTCGGACACGACCGTGAAAGGCTGTGCCATATTGGGACCGACAAGCGCACCGATGCGATAGGGCAATGTGCCTACTACTCCGTTGCTCGGGCTTTTGATTTCCGTATAGGAGAGATTGTTGCGTGCATCCGATTCTTGTGCCTTTGCCTGTTCGAGTTCAGCACACGCCACTGCCAGTTGGTTCCGGGCGAGAGAAAGCTCGTAGTCGGATATGACCTTCTCGTCAAACAATGCCTGCTTGCCCCGCAGCTCGATTCTTGCCGTTTCCACTTTTGCCTGTGCCGCGCTGACATTGGCCTGCGCCGTGCGTAATGCCGCCCGATAGCACTTGGTCAATTACAGCCAATACTTGACCGGTCTTCACCCGTTCACCCTCTTTCACTTTCAGACGGATAATGCGCCCGGATATTTGCGGCAGGATGTCCACATCCTGCGTCCGCGTATGGCGGCGGAATAGGACTCGGAGATTTCCACCGGACTTGCCGCGACCTTTATGACCCGATAACTCTGCACCGCATCCTGCTTGCCGTCCGCCTGCCTGCATCCGGTCGGCAGGAACAGCATGAGAGCAAATGCGGCGAAATTCGTGATAATGAATTGCTTGTTCATATTTTCTTCTTGTTTTGTATTAATTCATAATAGGTTTGGTGTGTCACCACTGACGGATGGTATTCCACTCTTTTTCGAGAATGGCATAAACACAGGTATCTTCATATTTTGGGGAGCCGTCAGGATTGTTTACGAATGTCACAAACTCTTTGAAACATCCTTCGCGGCGCATACCAAGACGTTCGCATAAGCGTTTGGAGCGGATATTGTCATCTTCCACAAATCCATAGATACGCCGTGCGCCCGCCTCTCGGAAAAGATAATCCAACAATCCGGCTGCCGCTTCACAAGCGAATCCTTTGCCTTCAAAACGTTTGTTGAAATGCCACCCCACATTATAAGTGTCTTCATTCTCACGCAAAGCGAACACGTCACCGATAATAAAGTCATCTTTTTTCAGACTCACCGCATAGCGCAGCATGTCTTTCGGGGAATACTGCATATATGCCCATGCCGCCTCTCTGGAACAAAGGCGGTCTCCGGCAAAGCAATTCACACGCGGATGGGAAAGATACTCCAACAACCCTTCGGCATCCTTCTGTTTGAAATTTCGAATGATAATTCGTTCGGTTTCGATATATATTTCCTTGTAATAATAAAATGGTATGAGTACGCCCAAAGTAGCGAAGGCAAGCATGGCATAGAGATACTGGTGGAACCAGATGAAGGTCATCCCGTAGAACAGGAAGGCAATGCTGCACAGCCCAGAGGCCAGTCCGTCGATGCCGTCGATGAGGTTGATGGCATTGATGATGAAAACCGTAACGAAAACGGTGAGAGGGATGCTAATCCACGACGGCATGGAATGGATGAACAGCATTCCGTGAAGGTCGGACAGTTCCACTCCGCCAGCCACCAGCATGATGCCGCAGACTATCTGGATAAAGAACTTGGCACGGTAGCGCACACCGATAAGGTCATCGGCAATGCCGACAAGGTACAACATGATGATGGCGCAGAAGGCGTATGCCAATGGCAACGCTTCTGCGCCTATTTCCTTAAGCAGCTCATCATGTCCGGTTGAGACATTGACCGCCAAAAGCAGGACAAAGGAGAAGAACACTACGGGCTTGAAGGCCATACCGCCAAGGCGAGGCACTACACACTGATGTATCTTCCGCTCGTCCGGCTCGTCGAACAGTCGCCTGCGGAAGGCGATGAGCAGAATCTGCGGTATCACGATTCCTGCGAAAAACACGCACAGGAAGAATACCGACAGGATGTTGACAATCCAAATTAAACTCATTCTCTATCTAACTTTAATAGGCCGTTTGTGTCGGTCTGTCCTGTACTAATCCTCTGTATCAATCAATTCGGGGGGGGGGGTAATTCGTGTTTCCATAATCTCAGTCTATGATTTGAATATATTCCGGCTTCACCTCAGCTGAAACCGCCAGTAGGTCGGGAATAATGACGACAAGCTGCCGACCTCTCTTTTTTGCCACTTTTATGAAGTAGCCCTCCACCTGGTCGAACGGTCCGCCATGTACCCTTACTCTTTTACCTTTTTCAATGTTGATTTTATCTTTTTCCTTGTTGATTTCGCTGATTTTGTAGAAGTGTACCTCTTCATCTGCCTGCTTGCACACCTTGATGAAGTTGGTCATGTCTTCATCAGGTACAGTCAGATAGACAAGTTCTCCGCCACTTTTCCATGTGACAAACTGTAGGTCGTAATAATAATTGTGTTTGAAATCAACAATCTTCTGATGACTTGCATGCACAAACACCAGACTATGGATGACGGGTACCATGAAAAAGACTTTCTTGCCCTTGACAGTGCGAAGGACTTTCTGCTTGGGTATGAAATACTCTAAGCCATACGTTTCATTAGAGAGCCGATCTTCGGCAGTATTCTCGTTCTTGTAGACCCGCATGACATACCACAGTATCTTATCCTTGTCCAATACATTCACCATACTGTTTTGACATGTGTTTTTTGAGAAAAGAACGTACTCATGGTTCATCCCGATATGCGTATCGGTCTGTATATCAGCAACTTTCTATGTGTTTCAACTACAATAGTCATCTATTCTCATCTTTCTGAGTCCACCCCCTGCAAAGCCCCTCTTTACGACATAAAAATTCGGTCGGAAAAGGTATGCAAAAGATGTTTCTCTCTTTAAGAGAAACTCTTCGGGATGCAAAAATATGAAAATAACTCCAATTCACCAAATTATATAGCGACTTTTTTACAAAAATGCTAAAATTTGTTGATTTCCGTCAAGCAATTGTTGAGCAAATATGTCTTTTACGATAAAATGATACCTCAATATCAACTGTTTAGCAAAACGATATTTCTCTTAAAGAGAGAAACACCTTTTTGCTCAACAATCCCCGACTTTTTTATTATAGTTGCGGTATCACACCGCAATACAATAGTTATAAATATTGAAATAAAGGTGCAGTGAGACGCTGCACCTCCTAAAGAGAATTGATGATGAGATTGTTGGCGTTGTCAACGACAGAGGTGTCCAATGAGGAGAGGTATATCTGTGTGGTTTTCTCGGAGTCATGCCCCAATGCCTCGCTGATAGTAGATACGGGCACGTTCTTGCTCTTGGCTATGCTTGCCCAGGAGTGGCGGGCTACGTAGGTGGTCAGGGGTACGGACAGGCCTATCATTTCTCCGATTTTCTTCAACTGCTTGGTGATACGGCTATAGGCATTCTTGTACTGTCTCCAGAATATGGCTCCCTCTCCTTTTGCTATAGGGAGCAGGTAGGGAGAATCATCTGTTTTGTACTTCGCCACTATCTCCTGCATGGCAGGTTCCCATTTGATGTGCAACTGTTGTGAGGTCTTCTGACGGCGGTAAATGAGCGTACTGCCATGCAGATTGCTTGGTGTAAGTTGTGCCATATCGATGAACGACATCCCACGGGTATAGAAACTGAACAGGAACATATCCCTTGCAAGCTCCAAACGGGGGTTCAGACTCAAGTCCAGCTCTTTCAGTTGCTTGATGATTTCCAAGGGGAGTGCCCGCTTGACGGTCTTGTCGATGCCGGTATATACATGCTTGAACGGTGAGGAAGAGATGACCAGTCCGTCATCTACGGCATGATTGTAGATGGTGCGCAGGTTGCGGATGTAGAAAGAGGTGGTGTTGCGGCACAGTCCGCTGTCTTTCAGCCACTGTTCATAGCCTTGTATCGTTGTCCCATCGACTTCCTCCAATGGCACATCGCCTCCTTTCAGGTAACGCTGGAGGCTGTTGAGGGTGGTTTTGTACCTTGCTACCATCCGCTTCTTGCCGATGCGTCTCAGTTTTTCGTTCAACTCCAGCGTATAGCCGATAATGCCATGTAATTCTTTTCCCTCATGGAAGTTGTCAACGACGGTGTCTGCTGTATATGACTGCCCTTCCTTGTCCAACCGTGCAATGACCAACAGCAGTTTCTTCCTGTCAGCATCCAATGTATCTTTCAAGGAAAGAAGATAGGCTTGACGTTGTGGAGTGACGGAAGTTGGCAAAATGATGTTTGAATGGTCCGCATCCCACTCTGAGGAATAGATTCTGTACTCTGTATGGATCTGACGTGCCACACGATTGTGTATCACCTGATAATACAGGCGACCCTCTTTCTCTTGAACAGATGATGTTCTGAACTTTAATTTGATGGATGCCATAATGCTCTGACTTTAACATTGAAATTGCAATTATTACCTTTATATATAATATAAGTGACAGACAAACAGGTATAGGAGGGATGGTGCCTCACCGCTCGGCATACAACAGCTGATATTCCACCCACCTCCGTTTCCTAATGGATGCCACTGCTTTTCCCCTCCATTTGCAATAGCTCAGATAGAGTGGCAGGATGTCCCTGTCGCCACGTTCCAATCGGGTGAGCAGGGACGCTTTCGGGTATCGTCCATTGCCTAACAACTTGGCTGGTCCAATCTGGTACGAGAGGGTGGCAAGCAGATAAGCATCCCTGCCATAACGGGCATATAGGCGCAGGTGCCGGAGGAGGTCTGTCCGTAACAGCAAATCTGCACGCTGACGTGTCAGTGTTTTCGGGAAACGCTCTCCCTTCTGTAGCTGGTGACCATAGCCCACATAGCCCGGTGTGGTCTTTGGGTCGTGCCAACCCTCGAAGTGTTTGGTAATGGCTACCATCCGTTCAAACAGTGCCCTGTCAATGGTTTGGCTTTGACAGGGCACGCTACAGATGGCCAACATGCTCAATAGTACGATGATGTATCTTCTCATTACATTATTTTATATAGGAGGTGCGATGTCTCACCGCACTCTAATCAATATCACTACATCATAGTGCGGAACTGCTGAATCTCTTTAATCATGGCTTTCACGTCCTCCCCAACCTGAACGAAGTTCTTGTAGAGGATGCGCTCTCGCTCTTCTTTCGACTTGAACTTATAGAACTTAGGGAGAGGGACATACTCCGATTCCTCCTTCTTTATTTCCGTCATATCGAAGTCGGTCTTGCAGTAGAACTTGGATGTCTTGAACTCCTCGCTCTCCTGGATGTTCATGCTTCCGTTCATCCCGGTCTTGGTGACTACGAAGTCACGGGCGGTCTGTCCACATATCCAACCTGTGGGCATATCGGAGATTTTGCTTGCAGGCACCAGGCTGTCCATATTCTCATTGAGGTTGATGGAGGTCTTGTCACGGTCGATGGTCACGCCCTTTTTGAGTTGCACTACTTTACCGAAGATGTCACTCGACAGCCATTCGAGGGTTTCCTTGGCTCTTGCCGAACCGCTCACCACATTGCCCACGGTGGTGATGATTTTCTGCATACCCACCTTGCCATAATCGGCTTCCAACTGCGGAAGTTCCTGAAAGCCAAGTGCCACGCTCACCTTGTTGCTTCGGGCTGTGCCTATCAGTCGGTCTATCTTGTGGAAATACAAGGTCGGCAACTCATCGACGATGATGCTGACAGGAACGTTCTTGCCCTGTCCTGTATTCACCCTCGTTACAAGGCGGTTGAGAATCAAGGCATTCAGTGCACCGATGATGCTCTCCATCTCGGGGTCGTTGGCAATGAGCAGATAACTTGGATTCTTCGGGTCACTGACCTTCAGGTCGAAGTCATCGCCGTCCTTGTGGAATATCCAGTAAGATTCCTTGGTGGCGAGACGGGAGGTATAGACACGTAGCGTGCCAATCATACCTTCCAACTGCTCCATGGCTTTGTTGGCAAAGGCAGTCTGGAACGGGCCAAGCAAGGGGGCTACCTCGTTGTCGGTCTGAAGTACCTCGAAGATGGTCTGATAACTCTCATTGAGGAACGATAGGATATGTGGCATGTCGCTGTACTTGCCCAACCAATAAGCGGGCTGCACCTCCGCGCCCGAATGGTCGAACACCCGTCCTGTGGGTATCAGCCTTTTCGTCTTTGGGTCTTCACGCCGCTCGGCAATCAGCATCTTTCCGTCCTTGTCGTAGGGCTCCTTGCCGTAGTTGCAGAAGAAATAGATGCAGGCGGCAAGGAAGTTGACGGCAGAGGTCTGGAAGAACTGGTCGCTGCCACCGCCGCCTTCCTTCTTGCCTTTTTGCAGGGATTCAAGCAGGGTCTCGGCGGTCTCGCTCGCTGCGGCAAGGTTGTTGATGTACTTCAACTGGATGGGGTTCACACGGCGCGAATACTCCACATCCACAAAGTTGATGATGTTGAACTTCATGCCATGGGGCATCTTGCTGTCCTTGGCATTCTTGTTCTTCAAGTAATGATAGTAGAGTTTGGTGGCGAGAGTGGGAAACTTATAGTCGTACACCACCATGCAAAGCCCTTCTCGCTGTGCTGCCTGATAAACGGCTCGATGATGGAGAAGGTCTTACCAGAACCAGGAGTACCCACAACCCATGTGCCACGGAACGGATTGACGATGTTCACCCATCCCTTGCGGAACTTGCCCTTGTAATAATAGCGCATAGGGATGTTCACGCTGTACTTGTTCTCCTGCAACTCCCTGCATTGCTCAAAGCTCTCATTCTCGAAGTTGAAGCGGTCTTTCAGCAGCCCTTCCTTCAGGAACTTAGAGATATTGTCGAGGGCGATATGCACCAATACGACACCGACGATGGAAGTGAGCATATAGAGCCAAGTGTTCAAACGGAGGGTATAGAAACAGGGCATTATCGAATGACCGAACAGCCATACGGACTGCACAATCAGCAGCACTCCCGACAGCAGCGGATAGAGCACCTGCCTGCGAGCGTCAAACTCCAGATGCTTCTTGTTGCGCGTTCCCACACAGGTGATACATATCAGCAGGAACGTAGCCACCTTGCTATACACGAGGTTGCCGTCATGGTAAATCATCCACCGCTTGATGCGAGTGTGGATATCCGTCACTACGCCGCCCAAGAAGTCCAACTGCTCCGGCTCCAGTGCGTAGGCGAAGAACTCCATCAGGATGGAGACATAAATCACCGCCCTGAATATCTTGTAAAAACCCTGTAACTCTTTGCTTTCTTCCATTTACTTTACGATGATGTTGGGTGATAATGAGAAAAGATGAAGGATGCCACGGTGGACACCCTCCAATCCTCTTATGAGTTTTATTCGTAGCCGTTGATGGTCTTCTCAGACTCTACTGTCCACGGAGAAATAGTTGCAGATATGACCTCCAAGGTGTTGCGTACAGGCTTCAATGAATAGCTGTAGGAATGACCCGCTTTCCACGTGTCGTTTGTGAGGAATACGAAGTTCTCCCCATTGCTGAGTTGCAATGTCATGTCTGGCATAACCTGTGCAGGAACATAAAGCGTATATTCCATGTGGTCACTTTGTGGGTCGCCGAAATAATAGGTCGTCACCGACTCGTCACTGCATTCTACCTTTCCGGTCTTGATGTTGAAAGTACCGCTGTCAAAATAACCGACGAACGTGAGTAGGCTTCCTGCAAAATCATTGGTGGTGAAACCGTATTCTGGTGAGGTATAGACCTTGATGATGACACGCACCATCTGATGGGTGAAGTTCAATGTAAGGCTCGGATTGGCGTATGATGCCGCTCCACTGGCAAACAGAAAATCATTGACCTTCTGCTCACTCTGTACAGCTGCCTCCGGCACTTGGAACTCTATGAGGTCGTTGGTAGGATTTGCCGTATAGGGATAGTAGGCATTGAAGGTGTGAGTGTCTGTGTCCGTGAAAAACACCTTGTTGGCTGACACAAACTGATTCGTGCCGCCGCTTCGGGTGAACTTCATATTGTTGATCATCCTGTGGAAGAGATGCCAATCATATCATTGAGTTCCCACTGGTTGTCAACGGCTCGTGTGGAAACGGCAGGTTGCAGCATCTCCAGATTGGTGAATACCTGAAGCTGCTTGGTTGATGTGCTGTCGGTCACGACCACAGAACCTCCGCCACCGGGCAGGTAAATCTCATTGACGATGTCTTGGTCACAGGACGTGAGGAGCATGGCTCCAAGTCCCAACATTAGAAACAAATTCTTTTTCATGCTTTTTCTTTTTTAATTGTTGTACTTTGATGATGATACGGGTGATACTCGATGTCTGTATATGGGCTAATCCATAATCGTGATGATGGGTCTCGCCTTATGCGGCTGCCACTTGGGAGTCTCCTGTATGGCACCGCTTCCCAGTGAGTAAAGCCATGCCTTGGCGGTCGCTTGTCCTTCTACCTCCGTTGAAGTCCAATACCAACAGTCATCATCCTCATCGGGGATAGGTGTGCCGCCGCATTTCAGGATGTATGGGTTGATGATGTCCTTGGCATGATAGAGCAGACGCATCTGTGCCACACTGGGGATATAGGCACTTTGCCCGTAACGCCACATGTCGAAGACACGCTCAGCCAAAGGCGACTTCACATCGGTCGTGCCATAAAGGGCAAAAGTGTTCTTGTTGCCGTCGTAGGCGGTGAGGTCACAGGATGTGTCCTGTTCCACACCGATACTGTCAGCAAAGGCTTCGGGAGCGATGTCCCACAGATAGACGGCATATCCGTTTCCCTCCATTTCTTCCCTCTGATTGACGTTGAACACCACTGCAATGGCTTGCTTGCACGATTGCTCGTAGGTTTCGTAGGGCATCACCTTGCCGTCAGTGGTCAAGATATGGGTGACCTTCATGGCTGTGTCGGGAAAGTCCTGATGCTCGTCACAGGCAGTCAGCAACACCGTTGCCGCAACTGCCAAGATTGAAAACAGTTTCTTCATACGCATAGTCATTTTACAGGAAGTTTCACACCCAGGACAATACCCGTTCTGAACAGGTCTTCACCCTTGATCATCACATCGGTCTTCACCTGCCAGAAGAGCTTCCAGCCGTGTCTGAGTGTATAGTTTTGCTCATAGCCGAGGTGGATGCCACCCAAGAACCTGTCAGTATCGCTACCTGCCGATGCTCCTATGCGCATGTTGCCATGGTGGTTGCGTCCTCTTGCCACACAGGGCTTATAGCAAAGCCGAAACCATAACTGCGGTAGTTGTTCCAAAAACTCTCAGGACAGACATGACCGCACGATGCGCACTCGTTCCACTTGATATATCCGTTTGCAAAATACTCCCACGCATTGTGGTACTTCGTCTCATACTCGTAGGACAGCGTCACGTCCAGTCCTCGCTCATACAGGCATCCGAACCCCAAGGATATGCGGTCGCTATTCTGCTGCGCCATTGCCGGAGTCATGCTTGCCATAAAACAGATGACAACGAGTAAGGTATGCACAAGCCAATTCCTCACTCCTAATTCCTCATTCCTAATTCTCATTATTCCTCCTCCAACAGTATATGGTTAAACGAATCGGCAGACAGCACATCCTCATAGTCGATGCTGAGCGAGATGGTGCGTCCACTTATCTGTTTTTCCGACAGCTCGATGGTCAGCACCTTGTCGTTGGGGAAGGTCATCTTCTTCACCACAATCACGTTGCGATAGCCATACTTGAAGGTCTTCGCATCGTCCAACACAAGAGATGGGGTCAGTTCCACTATCTGCGCATTGGTAGCCTTGCTCTGCTTCTTGTCCGATAGTTTGATGCGCATCTCGTCGATGTCGAAGCGGATGTTGGTCTTGTTCTCCACGGAGAAGTCGATGAAGAAATATTCGCCCACGCTGTAGATGTTGTTCAGGCGCATTACCATGCGGTGCATCTTCGTCGCCACGTTGCGGTATTTGGCAGACGATGACCATATCTGACGTGCATACTTGGTCATGTCGGCAGTGGACAGGCTTACAGCGGGATTGTTGTAGGCATTGCGCTCCGAGCATTCTATTTCCTTATCGGTTACTGCCTCCTGCATCCTCGTGGTATAGAGCAGTGCATACTGCGTGCGGTAGCGTTCCGTCACGATTGTCACTATCGCCAACACCTCACCGTCGGCATACACGTTGTCCTTCGGCTTCAGGCGGATGGTGTTGTTGATGGGTTGGTCGCCCACCACCTTGTCTGTGGATATATCGACAAAGCGGATGGGTTCGGAGGCGGTGATGACGGTGGTCACTTGGTCGTTGACCGTCAGCTGCTCCATCTCCATGTAGGTGGTCTGCGCCTTGGCTGAAAGCACGCTCAGCGAAAGCAATGCACAGACATTCATTTTCTGAAAACAATTCATATTAGTTGATTTTTTGATGTTTATACTCTATGAGCCACCGTTCCCGACAATTCCGTTGTCGGGCAGTGTCTATTTCCTTTTCTCTTTCCCATTTACAAGGTAAACAAACGTCCCATACTTCAGCTTCACTTTGTTCTTCTTGATAGCCTTGCTGATGGCATTGCTTGTCTTCTGGTAGGCATTGGTCACGGCTTGCATTCCCCATTGCGAGAAACTGTTGTTCGCTCCACTCTGGTCGATGTTCATGTTGCTCTGCATAGCACCGCTCGCCACATCTTTCGTGGTCTCACGGAACTGGCTGCCGGGGACATACAGTCCCTCCAGTCCGTCCGTGTCATAAAGCGAAAGCGAAACCTTTATCAGCTCGTCATCCACAAGGATGGAGTTGATGCTACCCTTCACTCGCTGCGAACCGAAACCGCTCATGGTGGCATAGAGGTACGACCCTTTCTTCACCACGGTCTCACCAATCTCAATATCGTCCAACAGTCTCAGCCGCACCCTCGACCCGTCCGTAGCCTTCACGTCCTCGTCAATGATGGCCTTGATGAGCTTTGGCTCATGCTCGTTCTGCGTCAGGGTGTTGAAATAGTCCGAAGTCACCTTCACCTTCTTCACCACCTCCTGTGCCTTGTCCTCCTCGTCCAGTGCCTTCACCGCCTTGCTGTCCTCGGCAATCTGACCTTTCACCTCAATCTGCTCCTTGGGAGGCCCAGCCTGTGTGGTATCCTGGGCCACGGGGGCAACTGCCGCCTGTCCTCTCAGCCTCGCTTCGGCGAGTGCCTTGTTGAGTGCTTCGAGTGCTTCCGCTTCTCGCGCTTGCATCGGCCACTTCGGCTGCATCGTCCTTCTCTTCTGCCTGACGGACGAGTTCCGCAAGGTCTTCTTCTGTGTACTTGGATTCATACGCTTCTTTCTCTTCTTCGTTGTCACGCTCAATGTTATCAACAGCCGAATAGTCTGCTATGCGACCATACGACTTCGCCATGTTCTCATACTTGCCACCGATGCCGTCACCATTCTTAATCTGCGCTCCGGGCAGGTTGGGGTTCAGAAACTCGGTGGTCTGCAGGTTCTTGTCCTGCGTTTCCGCCACCTCCGTATTGAACATGTCAAAGACAAAATAGCCTGTGGCAATCAACGGGATGTACACGATGGCTGGCAGCATGTACTTCGGCTGACGGAAGTTTATCTTATCTGTTATTCTCATCGCTGTCTGATTTTGATGTTACTGACTTGTCTCGATTCTCCTCGTTGGTTCGATGCGTCACGGGAGGAGTGATGCAATGGGCTGCATTCATCATCTGCTTCATGCGCCCTTCCTGCCGCTCGATGGCACTTGCAGCTCCGTCCGATGACCGTAATACCGCACCATCCTGTAGATGTTGATGCCGAAGCACGTGGCGACAAAGCCGAAGACGATGACGAGAAACAGCGTCTTGTGGGCATTGGCAAAGCTTGCACCTTAGCCGCCGCACGGTCTATCCTCGCGGTCTTGGCAAACTTGCGCCCTGCCGCCACCTCCTTCTCATACCGCTTCTTGTACTTGGGGTCGTTCTTGTCGGGCATATCCTCGCCCACAAGCATCCGTCTGATTCCTTTTACACTCATACCGCTAGGATATTAGAAGTTTGACTTCGACTTCTGCTCAATATCCTTGTTGAGCAAGGTTCTCCAGTTCGTGATGAGCAGTCCATGAGGATTGTTCTCCGTCCTCGGCACGCGCTTCACCTGTCCCGCCGTCACCAATTCACGCATCAGAATATTGCTCCTTCGCTCTATCCTTTGCCTACCGTAGTAGGTGAACTCCATCTTCTCCTTGTTGAACTTGATGCTGTCGCAAAAGATGCTGAACACGGCACTCGTACCCATGATATTGTTGTAAAAGCCTTTTCCTTCAGCGTATTGTACTGCGCCAAACCAGTTTCATCGACCAAATACATCGCCTTCTCCATCGAATAGCGGATGTACTTGTCATCGGGAGCAAGCGTAAAGAAGTAATGGTGGAACATCTCGATATGGCTCTTTGCCTCCACATCCAGCGTTTCCTCCATCGTGGTGCGGTTCACCAGTATGGGCACGTTGCCGTCCAATACATACACCTTTTGCTGCGCGTCCGTCACCATGCAGCGCGCCGTCCAGATGCTCGACACCGAGATGATGATGCAGCCCATGAGGAACGCAGAGCAGATGATGCCCACCAGCTTGATTTTGTTTTCTAAGTTCTTGATTACCATACGTTACTGCTTGTTTGAGGTCTGATTTCTCTTCATTCTCACATATTCACGGTGCAGGATGGTGTATATGTCCTTCTCAACTTCTTCCACCAGTTTGGCGTAATACTTGATGCAAGCCTCTACGTAGATGCCTTCGTATTTCAGTTGGATCCACACCCACCAGATGTCACGTTCACGTCTCCGTCGATTTCTGTAGATTTTGGCACGATGCAAGCGATAACTCAGGTAATCTACCATAGGCACTACATACTCGTCGTTATCCTCAAAGCCTTCTGCCATCTCCTCATACTGTGGGTCGATGTAGTTGTTTTCGGAATTGAAAAACTCTTCCTTTGCACGCTTGTTGGCAAACGCCATGAATTTCTCATCTTTGAGCCAACGCTCAATTTCATTTTTTGCTTTCATTTTTCTTGATGGTTACTTTTATTTGTTTCAATAGGAGGTGCGGTGACTCACCGCACACTCACATGTTATCTCATCACGGTCGCCATGGTTCCCGTAGCCGTCATCTTGGCTTGTTGTGCCACGCCCTCGCCGAAGTTTCGGGTTGAGAAGGCGGTGTCGCCCTCTGGTATCATCCATGCCGCAAGGTCGGGCACGAGGTTCAGGCATTTCAACGCACGATGCTCGCTGCCATCAGATAGCCTGCCGAGAAGAACGAGTTTTGCAGATAGGCTGCCATCGTCTGCTCACTGGCGGTGATGGCCGTCAGGTTCTCTACCTGTATGCAGAGCACAATATCAAACAGCAACAGGACGTAGAAACCGACGAAGTAGAGCATGGCTCCGTAGAAATGAACTGTCAAATAACGGGTTAGCCACTTCGCCCACGCTCCTTCCCACTTGGGCAGCAACGAAAATGCCCATTGTATTGGACCGAATATAGTGAGCATTCCGAGCAATATCTGCTGACAGTATATCGTCGCCCACCAACCGATGCGGAACACGATCAGGCTATCAGCATCACTATCTTGTCGATGCCCACCACGGCCCCTGCCGTCAGTGAGGTGAACCACAGTTTGCTGGCATCCTTCTCCATGTTGG
>ENA-OQAZ01000905-OQAZ01000905.1-human-gut-metagenome-genome-assembly--contig:-NODE-905-length-15608-cov-2.064660_pt1 | contig 15608 bp, 13 predicted proteins | sample MGYA00242737_ERZ504531 | MGnify/ENA primary metagenome ERZ504531 (study PRJEB26092, sample SAMD00036244) | human gut metagenome | host: Homo sapiens | study: EMG produced TPA metagenomics assembly of... | reverse complement strand
CAAAAAATCAGCAATCTGTCACTGGGAGAGGACTCTGTTGTAAAAGACAGCAGTGCAGATACACTGGAGATAGATGCGGCAAACTATCTTGGACTTTTTGGCGAGATAGAAGGAACAGTAAAAAATATCACTTTCCAGGATCCGGTACTGAAACTTACGACCAGTCAGAGCAAAGCGGATCATGACAAACTGAAGGGCGTGGGAATCCTTGCAGGACGTACAGAGGGGAATCTGAACGATATTACTGTCGAGGTAAAAAAAGAAGATCATGTGATCCTGCATGTATCGATGGAAGGAAGCCATAATGCACTTGGAATCGGAGTCTTGTCGGCGTACTGGCAGATGAAGAAAGAGGACAGCTGGGAGCTGTAAAGAAAGCAGAAATTTCAAACATCTGTGTATCCGGCGTGATCCGGGCAACACTTCCGGAAATTACAGTTACCGGGGATGTGGAGGATGCAGCCGCAGAATACGTATATGGAATCGGTGGTGTGGTCGGCTATGCATATATGGACAGCAGTGCGAAAAAAAGTGAAGCAGTGATCACGGATTGTGAAAACCACAGCAATATCTACGGTAATTATTTTACCGGAGGAATCATCGGTAATGTACATGGGAATGATTCCTCCGGAGGAACAGAAGATATTGCAGAGAGAGCCAATGTCCGCACAAACAGCAATGACGGTCTGATCCAGTGTACGGCAGATGCCAAGGATACTTCGTTGTGCGGACACTACTTTGGTGGGATCGCAGGATATGCGGATCAGGTACTGATCTATAAAGGAAGCAGTGCATCCGGACGGGCAGGGGGATTTTCTTACAATGAAACAAAGAAAGACCAGCTGAAGGGACAGTATGTGGGAGGAATCATCGGCTATGGACAAAGTACGATATTAAGTAGCTGCAGCACGAAGAAAAACGGATACATTCTGGCGATAAGTATGTAGGTGAATCGCAGGGGGATTCCGTGGCGCGATCCGTGCGGACGGCGAAGTGCAGGTGACAACAAATGCCAGTTATGTGATCGGGAACAGTTATGTCGCGGAATCGTCGGTAAAAATATAGAAAACGTGACGATCGAAAACTGTGTCAACAATGGTGTGGCAGCAGGCTATGACAGATATACCGGAGGAATCACCGGATATAATGATGCAACGATCGCAGACTGTGCAAGTTATCTTTCTGATTATAACAATTCGATTTTTAAAATGATCGTATCTTCCTGGAAAGCTACCGGAGATTATGCAGGAGGAATTACCGGGTATAATAACGGAAAGATTACTTTCAGTAAAGCAAGCCAGAAAATTACCGTGAAGTCGGTATCCGGCATTGTGGTAGGTAATAATTATGTTGGCGGTATTGCGGGATTTAACGACGTGGCGGGAACACTGGATGTGAACTATACGCTGATCGGCGGAAAAATCTATGCTTACGGAGACTGTGCCGGAGGAGGATTCGGCTTTAATGCATCAACGGAGGTACTGACCAAAGAGCTGGCGATCAAACCCACAAGTGTGCAGGGACGGTACTATGTTGGCGGCTGCATCGGTGCAAATGTAGTGAATCTTTCCAAAGATCTTACCATGGAATATTTCCGGGCAGATAACCGGCTGGGAAGTATTGTCGGAGAAGCATTCTGTGGAGGAATCATCGGTTATCAGAGAACGTATACAGCAGAGCAGTTTGGAACAGGCGCGCTTCTGGATGAGATGGATGCACAACAGTCTGCGATCTTACCGGGAATCGATGGAAAAACCAATCTGCCGGGCGTACAGACGGCATCAGCGAATACATATACACTGACGATTCGTGACAGCAGGAATAAAAACAATTCGCTGCAGACGATCACGAATAATATTCCGATCCGTGCATGGCTGTATGTGGGAGGAATTGTTGGTTATTTGCGAAAATAACAGTAAGCTTGTGATCAGCAACTGTGTGAATGAAGGAGCGATTGGCACACCGGCAGATGAGGACACACAATATACCCATGCTCAAAATGGAGTAAATCTTGCCTCGTTTATTGCAGGAGAAGTGGATGGACGACAGCTTGCCGATGGTGCAGCAGATGTCACTATTTGTCCCATCGGTGGAATCATCGGTGTTAATCTGAAGAATCAGGTGATTGAACACTGTACAAACAAGGGAACCATCACAGGAACTTCGGGAATCGGCGGTATTGTGGGGTTGAATGCTGGAAGTGTGAGAAGCTGTAATCTGACAGAAAATTTTGGAAGCACTTCGATATCGTATCTTGGTGGTATCAGTGGTATCAATCTGGGAACTATTACGGAATGTACCACAAAACATGGGAAAACCGTGTCCGGAAAGAGTAATGTCGGCGGTATCACCGGATGGAATCTGAATGGAGGATCGGTAACAGGCAGCAGCAGTTATGCAAATATTACGGGAGACAGCGATCAGGTCGGTGGTCTGACCGGACGAAACAGCGGTATGTTGCAGCTTCAGGATGAATCGTCAAACAGTCCGTCAAGAACGATCCGTGGTAAGAAAAATGTTGGTGGTCTGACCGGCATGAATGAAGCAACAGGCACGATCACAGTTACCGGAACCAGCGGCGAACAGACGGCTGCAGGAAATGGCATTACCGTAAACGGAACCACACAGGTCGGTGGAATTGCCGGAGATAATCAGGGTGAACTGCAGGGAAGTGCAGGCGCCTATCTGGTAAGCAGTGCAGATAAAGTCCATGCAACACAGGGACTGGCAGGAGGAATCGCCGGTGTGAGCAAAGGATCGATCCGTTATGCGGCCAGCCGTTGCGGCAGTGTTCAGGCAGACGAAGGAGAAGCAGGAGGAATCACCGGAGTCAACCGGGCAGGTCAGGGAATCAGAGACTGCATCAATTATGGAACCGTAACATCCAGTGACGGATATGCAGGCGGAATTACGGCAACGAATGCCGGCACGATCGCTGACTGTCAGGTGAAGGCAGCAGATAAAGGAACTGTAAAGATTCACAGTGCAGGAGTAAAAGAAAGCGGCGCAATCTGCGGGATTAATACAGGCGTGATCCGTGCGGCAGATGACAGCCGGACGATGGCAGATAACACAGTGATCCTGTCCGGAAAGGCGACAATCTACGGAGGAATTACCGGAAGTAATCAGGGAAGTATTACCGGGGTTACACTGACAGCCATGCCGCAGATCAGTACTTCAGAGAATAATCTGACCATCGGAGGAATCGCCGGAGAAAATAAAAACAGTATAAATAATGTGAGCACTGAGTTGAAATTTGAAAACTTCAGCAGTTACCGTTATCTTGGCGGGATCGTCGGATCCAATAAGGCTGGAACTATTCAGAATGCAACGTTCACCGGAACAATCACAGAAAAGAACGGTTCTGCCGGGAATTGTTACGGAGGAATCGCCGGCATCAATAAGGCAAGACTGAGCAGCTGCAAAGTCGGAACCATCTATATGAACATCAACGGTGTTTACACGGCTACCAGTACCAGTACAGCCGAACAGAAGGAAAAGATGGCAACCCATGCCGGAGGTGTGGCAGGCAAGAATGAATCTGACGCAGTAATTACCGGATGTACGATCGCAAATGATACGAAAAGCCAGCTGATTGCGAAATATGGTATGTTAGGTGGAATCACCGGTTACAACAAAGGTTCTGTGACCTTGTCAGGAACTACAGAGACGGCGCAGGTATTTGCGGATGTCACACGGTGGATGAACTGCATGCGAAGGCTTCCGGAGTGGTATCGGCAGATCAGTCTTATATCCGCTGGGAATCCGGAAAAAATCAGAGGTTGGAACAGGTTGTATATGATAACACCAATACAAAAGTATCTGAAAACCGTCTGAAGATGTACATGGATAAGAACGGAAATCTGGGCGGTATTATTGCATTTAACAGCACAGATGGACAGATCAGTAAATGTATGTCCGGAAACTGGTTTTTATCGAATAAGTCCACGGCAATCGGTGTAGGTACAGGTGGAATTATCGGTATGAACGAATCAGAAAAAGATATCACAGGACTGGTAAATGCCGCCTTTGTGGGAAGACAGCTTGCCTCTGCGGATACGAACCGTTTTGCGGGCGGAATTATCGGAAATCAGAACAATTCCACATCCAGCGACTGGGTGATTGAAAACTGTATCAATTATGGAACTGTATACTGCTATAATACCCATTATGCCGGCGGGATCATGGGACAGTGGACCGGAACCGGCGGAACGATACAGAACTGCCGAAATTATGGTATGTTACAGACAACCTATGGAACGGACTGGGTAGGTGCGTCTGCCGGCATCGTGGCACAGCTGTATCATGCCTATGAAGGAAATACATACAACATCATCGGATGTCGAAATTACGGCAGTATATATACAAGGGAAGGAGAAAAATCGGAAGACAGGTGCGGAGCAAACGACAGCGCCGGAATCCTTGGAAACATCACGACCTATCGTGCCGATTCTGCTTCAGATGCGCCATCCTTTACCGTTCAGATCCTGGACTGCGCCAACGAGCCCGGAGTGAAAATCTATTCCGGTTCCATGGCATCGGGAATCTTTGGTTTCCTTTCCTGCGATAATCCGAATAAGGATTCGATTACCAAATCTACCGGAAATGTAAACATTCGTGTGGAACGATGCCGGAATTTTGCAAAAGTTCTGAAAGGTCATTATTATTCCTGCGGAATCTTCGGAGACCGTTATGGATCCAACGGATGGAACAATACGGTGGTAAAAGATTGCTATGGTGTTCATGTGAGCAGTTCTTACTATAATGGTAAGAATGGCGGGAATGGATATCCTGTTTTCGGTTATGGTAATGCGGGAAATAGTTCCTGGATGCAGAACAGTGACCGTGTCAATAACTTCTTCATAGAAAATGTGGATAACTGGGGTTTTACCAATGTCAGAATCGGAGAAGGCGAAAGTTCCCTGAAAAAGGGAAGCGGAAGTGCGGAGAATGGTTATCTGGAACAGGGATATAATGGTCGTTATACAACCAACCTGTTTGTGATGTATGATATCACCAATGGAAAATATTTTCTTGCAGACATTTTACCATCTGTTTTAAATGGTACGGCAGATCACACAGATTATCAGACCACACACTTGGAAAACGGTATACCGAAGGTTACTACGGTGGTGAAAGGAAACAGCCAGTATATCGATGCGGAAGATCGTTTTATCAAAGCAAAGGATGGGGCGAAACTTGCAAAAATCATCTGTTATCTGGATACGGCAACGGCAGAAATCACAAAGTACAACAGTGTGGAAGCATTTACAGCTAATGCGCTGGAAATAGAAGACAATGCATTTTATCAGGATCTTCGCGAAAGCTGGAGACGTCTGGAAGGAATCGAAGACGGAAAGATGTTACAGCCGAAAGAAGCAAAAGCTAATATTTCCGATGGAAAGATCACGGTAAAAATCACACCTCAGGATCGAAAAGCCCGGGATCTGGATCTGAACCAGGATTCACAGACCTATGATCCGTTCCTGTATGAAGTGAAACTCAGCGGCAGTGGAAAAACGGTGGTACAGAAGATCTATTCGGAAGAAGAATCTTTTACACTTCCGGTTGGTATGAGCGGGGATGTAGAATTGCAGGTACGGGCCGTCAGCATGTTTGAGGACGTGGAACCTTCGGACTGGTTTACTCTGAAAGCAAGTGATATCAACAAAGTACTGCCGGACCCGGATGTGGAGATTCATCTGGTAGAGGATAAAAATGGATTCCGGGGTTACAGTTATCAGTACAGCCTGAAGAATCTGGAAGATTACACACAGGTGGATGAAGACGGAGAAGCTGTTTATCCGGACTGGCAGGTAAGAATCCATGTGCAGGGGCTGGGAGAGACAGTACTGGATGCACAACATCAGACGGGAACGATTCCGGTAAAAGACGAGAGTAATCCGATCTATCAGATGGTGACGAAAGCAACAGCCAAAACGGGAAGTACGGAGCTGATGCAGGATTCCAAAGAGGTGTCAACACCAATCTACATTCCGTATTATTATCGGCCGCCGATTACACTGAAGACCTGGGAGCCACAGGTGAAGACCAGCTGGGAACTGACCGGTGATACACTGGAAAAACTTCGTGTGAAAGTGACATTGGATGCCACCGGTAAGGCGGCCATGAACACACCGCCAATCTATCGGGTAGAACTGGTCGGTGACTGGAAAGAACAGAAGGATATAGTTTTGGCAAAAGAAGATGTGTTGCTTGTTTCCGGTGGAAGCGCCGGTGCAACATTCTCAGATCTGCATCGTATCTGGCAGAGGCCGATCATATCCGCTTGCGGATCTGGTATGCATCTTCCGGTCTTGGACCGGTCTATACCTACTATCCGCTGGAAGCAGGGATGATGCGATTAATGTCAGTGAATTAGTGAATGTGGATCAGGATGGCAGGGAAGAATGGTCTTACAGTCACAGTACTGTGCTGAGTGAATACAGCAAACAGAATGTGGCAGATAGAGTATCTTATTTTGATCCTTATATATATGATTCCCGGTCGGCTCTTTGGAGCTGGCTGCCGGCACCGGTATTGGATGATACGGATACGCTTCTGACACCGGAGATTACTTCGGACGGAAAAATATATTATACATTTACCTGGGATACGGGAGTAAACGGTACGGACAATGCATCTTATCAGGTAGCACTTACCGGTATCGATGCAAAAGGCCGGGAAGTGACCATTGATGCAAAGGATGCTTATACGAGTGGAAAATCATTCCGTATCGATGCAACCGACTGGAATTACACCAGTGTCAAACTGAAAGTGACAGAGTTGGTGATGAAGAGAAAAAACAGATCGGACTTTCCGCCACCGGAACATATCAGATCCGGCAGCGGCTGGAAAAACCGGGACAGCCGACGGTACAGAATGTGGATGTCAATGAGCTGGATTATCAGATTTCCTGGAACCCGTTATCTTCGGAGGACGGATGCGAAGGATATCAGGCCTATATTCAGACGTATGACGGGGATCATCCGGGAAAAGCCAGAAGACTGGGAGAACTGGTGAAAGTCGGAACACAGGCGGATGGGACCTATAAAGAACGTCTCTTCCTGGATGAATCTTATGCAGGAAAAACGGTTGTGATCTATCTGGTTGCAAAAGCGGATCCCTCCGGTAATTACCTGGACAGTGAAAATGGTGTTACGTATCAGCTGACGATCCCGAAACGACTGGATACACCGGTCGTGACCTGGAAAGTGAACTGGGGAAACGGAAAAAGTAATGCCATAGAGGCAGCAGATTTCCGGGCAGGTGGACTTACGGTCAGTCTGTCAAAAACCACGGTGCTGCCAGGAGGAAGTACCTATCTGCTGAAAGGATATGTGTACGATACAAGGGCTGCTGCAGAGGCTGCCGTCGCAGGTGGTGATCCGCAGACAAATGCTTCTGCCACCTATCCGGCACTGAATGATGAGGTATTGGATCCGGTGGGTATGGATATGGACAGCACCGGCGCTTATCACCATGATCTTGAGGACTTTTCCATTACAAATGCGGGAAAATATATAGTATTTTATGTGAGAAGTTCTTCCGGAGCCGGAAATTTGAGTTCCCTTTGGGTGAATTCTGAGGTATATCAGCTTCCGTATGTGAAACTGGAGGCCCCGGATATTACTTCCGACAGGACAGAGGGAAGAACAGTAACCGTACAGACAACATCCAATAATCCGGATCTGCAGCCGCAACAGAAACCTGGAACATGACAAGTACAGCGCTGGAATGGAACAGTGTGGAAGGTGCGGACATCTGTCAGATGACTCTGAGCGGAACCGTACAGGTACAGAATGGAAATGATATCAGCAGCAGAAAACTGAACAGTCAGATCCGAATCCTTGAAAATTACAAAGGAAATCTTCTGACTGTACAGCAGAAAGATGCCAACGGAAACTGGTCCGCTGCTTCTGTAACCGATCAGCAGGAAATCATTCAGACGGCGGATCCACAGAAACCAAGAATCATTCATCATTTTATGCTGGACAGCTATCAGACTCAGATCAGTTCCAGTTATTCACTGAACGGTGTACAGAACTATTATCAGCTGACGCTGACTGCAGAACTTCTGGCAGAGCAGCAGGAAGATGGAACGTTCCATTATACACTGTTCCTTCCGGATGCAGAGCAGATGGATAATGGCGCAGGAACTACGATCACCAATGAAAACTTCTCACTGACTGATCAGGTGAGTGCAGAGGCAAATGTGGTATCCGATATCTGGCCGACCGGACTTGCCGGAGAGGATACTTCCCAGAAACCGAAAGAACAGCCGTATGTAAAATCTGACGAGACACAGATCTTGTTTCAGTAACAGATGGTGAGAGAAAGAACAGACGGAGGAACATTCGGTGGAAGAAGAAAAAGAAAGGAGGAAGCCCCAGTGGGAAAACGTGTGGAAAACCTGAAAGAGAACAGAAAGAAAGGCATATCGATGGCTATTGTTCTCTGCGTGTCAGCATTTTTCCTGGCTTTTGCGGCAGCGATTGTTTATACGGCGGGGCTTCTTACCGCTGAAGCCAATGAGCGGCTGGAACAGGAACGATGTTATCAGCTGGCGAAAAGTTATGCAAAAGTTCTGGATACGGAGCTAACTTCGTATACCCGGAAAACAGAAGAAAACAGTACTACCTTTTATGGATTTGCCAGTCGTTTTCTGGATGGCAGATATGCAGAATATGATCCCGGCAATCAGACAATACGGTCTTTTACTACCAGCCGGTTGCCGCAAGTATGCCGGATCCGAAATATGGAACTATAAAGATTGCCCTGTATAAGGAAACCGGAGAAGAAGATAATACAGATCTTCTTTCCGGTACCTTGCCTGCAGGGAGCGGAAATTATCGGGAAAAAGTGCGAGAAGTGGAAAATTATACCATTATGCAGTACATTCTGACGGTAGAAGTGATTGCATCTTATGGCGATTCCAGTTATACTTACAGTACGGAATATTACAGAAAAGAGCGATATCCTGCATCATTCTCCCATAATGGAACGGTTTTGGTATGGAATGATGAAAACTGGCACAAAGGAAATACCGGTGGTCCGATTTATGATATGTCACAGATCACAGAAGATACTCCGGTGAAGTATACACTGGATAAGTCACAGGCAAAAGAGACAGTCTTTGAGCCGGTATATGAGGAGGCGGGCCATGAGTAAGAAAAACAGATGGAACCGGGGGGAAACCCTTGTGGAAGTCATGGCAGCCATGGTGATCTTCCTTCTGCTGATGGGAATCTTGCAGGGATCTGTCAAGTACAGCAGAGCAGCACTGGAAAAGAGCAGGCTTTTACGGGAACAGAACGAAGAAATCTGTGAGAGTGTGCGAAATGAGATACAGGAGAACAATGGAGCACAGACGACCATGACCTTCCAGGCAGTCAGTGCTGACGGAGAGGTAACAGGAAATCAGGTATTCAGCGTTCCTGTGATTCCGGAAAAAAAGCAGGCAAAATATACGGATCAGGGCATGAAACCCGGACAATGGTTTTTTATGTCTATGGTGCAGTGGCAAAGTCGAAGGATGACCCTCTGCTCTCCGATATGAAGGAGGATACCGGAGGGGGTGAAGGCTCATGAAACAGCTTGAAAAGTGTCTGAAAAGCAGGCAGGGCACCACACTGGTTGAGATGCTGGTTACACTGACACTGATCACGGTCATGGTCGGTATGGCAGCCACCACATTGAGTGCGGCCTTTAAAATTTTCCTGCGGGTGCAAAAAGAGCAGTATGCCCAGTCCGTACTGGATACAACGATGACGGAATTACGGTCACTGACCAAAGAGGCTACGCAGTATGTGAAAATCTACGGCAACGATGCTTCTCCGGAAGGACAGGGGGGAGCGGACAGTGGTCCGGTTCTGGAATATGTCAATACCGACGGATATGCAGTTCTGGTCAGTACGGGAGGCTGCGAAGCCACCAATCTGTACCAGGGAGAGACGCTGATGGATCAAACTGATGCAGTTTCACGGGGAAGACTTCTGACCCGGTTTTATCTGCGGGATCAGGATACTTATGTATACAGCCGTGACGGCTCACCGGCGGCCCGTGCGGTGGCGACGGTATTTGCAGACAAATATTATATGGGTAATTATCTGGGCGTGACCTTTTCCTACTGGAAAGGGGAACAAAACGGCGACCAGATCCCTTCTGTGAAAGCAGAGGTAACGCTCTACAGCGATGCAGAGCGGACCAACGTTGTGGCGAAGGAAAGTGAGATCCTGGATCTTCGCTACAAAGCAGTAAGAAACGATGGGGCGACAGCCTCGTCCCGATCGGCGGGCGGCTGAGAGGGACTAAAAAAGGTATAGGCACGGGCACCGACGTGTTTATCGATAGACGGAGACCTGAAAAAGGGAATCCGAAAAGAGAAACAAAAGAATCCAAAAGGAGAGAGACGTATGATTAAGAAACTTAAAGAAAATAAAAAAGGTTTTACACTGGTAGAGCTGATCGTTGTACTGGTAATCATTGCAATCCTGGCAGCTATGCTGATTCCGGCACTGACTGGGTATATTGATAAAGCAAAAGACAAAGATATTATCGCTGAGACACGTTCCGCTGTAATGGCTACGCAGACATTGGTTGATGAAGAATATGCGGGCAAAGCTGTTGGATCTGCTGTTGTGGTAGGAGCGGAAAATGTAACGGTTGATAAAATTAAAAAGCTTGCAGAAATTGACGGAACAATTGATGAAACAGAAGTTAAAATTACAGACGGAAAAGTTACAGAACTTGTGTATGAAAAAGATGGAAAAACCTGTACTTATTCGGTAACAGGGAACAAAGGAACATATGAAGTGAAAAAAAGCAAATAGTAATATAACTGAAAATATCAGGAAAAGTGAGAGCAGATGTTTAAACTGGAGAAGGGTCGTAGAAGAAAAATTTCATACCGCCGGATCAAAAAATTCCTCACTATCCTCCCTATCCTTCTGCTGACCCTGTTTGCAGGAGCCCCAGGGGTTCTGCGGTTAGTCTATCGGGCAGATGCCAGGTAGCTCTTGGACATGCCAAATCGGTGCGCATGGCGATCCAGATAACCGGAACAGAACAGTACAGCAAAGGAAAAGGTTTCTGTGATGCCACCCAGGAGGGTGGCGTTCCGGAAGCTCTTTATCAGAAGATTCTTAACTTAAGTGATGCCCCGGGAGAGTTCTGGGTGCTTCAGGTCGGAAACGACGGATATAAAGTGAAACAATTTGTATACCGGGAAGGAAATTATACCGTCTGGTATCAGGCAAACCCCCGATCCTATCAGGTATACCGGGAGATGAGATGATCTCCACAGAGAAAATACAGGACGAAACAGGAGAAAAGTAAGATGATAGTACTGACAGAAGGATTTTTATGGCTGATTCGATTTATGATCGGTGCCTGTATTTTCAGTTTTTTAAATGTGGTGGCAGACAGACTGCCGCGGGAAGAGAGCGTGGTACGTGGAAGAAGTCACTGTACCGTATGTGGGCGGACCCTTGGTCCTCTGGAACTGATTCCCTGTGTAAGCTTTCTGGCTTTGAGGGGAAAGTGTAAAGGCTGTAAAACAGCCATTCCGAAACGATGTTTTTTATCTGAATGTCTGGGTGGAGCGGCATTTGTATGCTGCGGAATGAAATTTGGCTGCGGTGCTCTGGGGATTCTCTCCCTGGGTGGTGCTGTGGTATTTTGTTACATAGGAATATTACTGGTTGTGGCCCTGATTGACTGGGACACACAGATGATCTACGATAGATTTCACATATTGATTTTATTACTTGGCATGGCATCACTGTGCTGTTTCCACAGCATGGACCGGTCGACCGTCTGATCGGTGCTTTGGTGATCGCAGTGCCCATGTTACTGCTTACGCTGCTGATACCGGGTGCCTTTGGAGGCGGGGACATCAAACTGATGGCGGTATCCGGCTGGTTTCTCGGATGTGCACCGGTGATATGTGCCATGTTTTTCGGGATTCTGAGCGGTGGGACATATGCCGGCGTAATGCTGGCAACAAAGAAGCTGGGCGGAAAGGACCATTTTGCTTTTGGTCCTTTTCTTGCGGCAGGACTGATGATCGGAGCTGTCTGGGGGGATGCGATCGCCACCTGGTATCTTCGATTTTTATAGAAAGGAAAGGATATGGCACAATTTCGTTACACGGCAAAAAGTATGAATGGTAAGACAAGGCGCGGAACCATGGAAGTGCCGAATGAGACTGTCTTGCAGCAGAACCTGAAAGAACAGGGACTGTTTCTGATACAGGCCAAGAACCTGGCGGAAGCAAAAGACTACCGCAAACTGAAAACTCCCCAGCTGGCAAGCTTTTGCAGGGAGTTTTCCACACTCCTGGAATCCGGTATCACACTGGTAAGGGCACTGGATATTATTTCCCAGCAGGAAGGGCTGACCGGCTATGAAAGAGAGATTTATCAGGCTGTCCTTCTCGATGTGAAAAAGGGTATCACACTGTCGGAAGCGATGGAGACGAAGAAGTGTTTTCCGGAACTGATGATCGGTATGATACGTTCCGGCGAAGGAACGGGTAATCTGGATCAGGTAACACGGCGTCTGGCGATGCAGTTTGAAAAAAACAACCGTTTAAACCATCAGGTTCGTTCAGCGATGACGTATCCGATGGTTCTTCTGGTGATGTGTGTGGCGGTTGTCATTCTGATCGTGACATTCATCCTGCCACAGTTCCAGTCACTGTTTGATCAGCTGGATGAACTTCCGGCGATGACACAGATGCTGGTGAATCTGTCTGACTTTCTTGTAACGAAATGGTATCTGGCAATCATTCTGGTGTGTCTGGCCGGGATGTGTCTGAGAATTCTTATCGGGATCCATCAGGTGCGAAGAACTCTGGATTATCTCAAAGTCCATATCTGGGGATTTGGGGAACTGTGTAAAATTATATATACGGCACGTTTCGCACGTACGCTGAGCAGTCTGTACTCCAGCGGTATGCCTCTTGCGACCGCATTGAACATCGCAGGAAAGACGATCGGCAACAGTTATGTGGAAGAACAGTTTGTTCAGGTAACCGTGCAGGTACGCAGTGGTGTCCCTCTTTCCCGTGCACTGGAACAGGTGGATGGTCTGGTGAAAAAACTGGTGAGTACGATCCGTGTCGGTGAAGAAAGCGGTCAGCTTGACAATATGTTGGATTCCATTGCAAATGCGCTGGAAGAAGAAGCTGAGAATGCAACCAAGAGAATCGTGACCTTGCTGGAGCCGATTCTGATCTGTATTATGGCATGTATCGTGGGATTTATTATGGTTGCTGTCCTGATGCCAATCTATCAGTCCTATGCGGCCATCGAGGCAACGGCATAAAAAGTGCTGTAAAAGAGAAAACGTAACTATTCAGTAGATAACATTCCGCGAGGTGTTTTGGCATGGTTTTTGCCAAAATCCCGAGACATACAAGTCAAAATGCCATCACCGAAGGTGATTAGAAATGCATTTTGACTCGTAACTGTGAGGGTACTGAACAGTTACGAGAAAACAAAGAAAGCAGGGAGAGACCGAATGAGTGAGACAGTCATTGTTTTACAGGAATCAAGTGTTCTGATCGGAAAGGGAAAAAGCGGACAGACACCGAAACTTCAGGAGACCAGAAAAATTCCGATGGAAGGGTACGGCAATCTGATCGAACAGTGGGACAACGTCCTGATCAATTATCAGAAAAGTCATAAAGGAGAGCAGATACGGCTGGTACTTCCGGCAGGGTATTCCAGTGTGCGTGTCAGCAGAATCCCATATGCCACAGGAAAACAGCTGAATCAGATGGCGGGAAAAGTTCTGGAAGAAGGCTTCCGGGATGGGATAGCCGATTATGGAATCATCGATGTAGACAAAAAAGACGGCATCTGCCTTTGCTGCGGTGGGGCAGAGAAGGATGCGATGGAACACATCCGGAATATATGCAAAGAAAACGGCCTGCAGATCTCCGGGATTACGGATGCCGATGGGAAGGATATCTGCGGCTGCTGAAACAGAAAAAGGAATATCAGGGAAAGACCGCCGTCTTTTTGTTTTTTGAAGAAAACAGTGTGACAAGCGTGTTGTATAAAAAAGGAATGTATCATTATTCCACCAGAAGCAGAATCTTCAGTGAACCAGGAACCATGGATTTGGGACAGAGATTGTGCGAAATATTTCCGGTATTCATGCAGTTTTACCGCGGATCAAGAGAAGAGGATCCCATCACGGATGTCTACTATGTCGGCTGTGATCAGGACGATTTCGAAGCGGCGGTAGAAGAACTTCGGAATATGAATCTTCAGGTAGCACCATTTCGGCTGGGAGATGACTTCGGTATGCCGGAAAAAGCGGTGGAACCGTGGCTTCTGTGTATCGGTGGTCTGTATGCAGATAAGAAAAAGAGCCGGAACCTGAATCTGTGGAAAGCAGCGGGGCAGGAAGGCGAACAGGGAGAAAAACAGAAAGAACTCTGGCAGCATCTTCTTGTGCCGGGTATCGTACTTGGCGTATGTGTGGTCAGTATCGCCGGTGTAAAAGTTCTGAATCAGGTAACAAGCTCGCAGATCCAGAAGATGGAAGACTGGATCTTCAGTGATTCTGTACAGGAACAGTATCAGCAGGCGACGGAACTGGAAAATAAAAGTGCGGATATTCTGATGGCAGAAAGGCAGGTCACTCAGGCGACGAAGAATCTGGACAGCTATCCGGATCTGACAAAAGAGATGATTGAGGAGATCGTGGATGCTGGAGGAAAAGATATCACAGTACGGATCCGGCAGATGGATGCAGATACCGGTATACTTGAATTCGATGCGGAGAGTCAGAAGGTTATCGATATTCCGGGCTATGTGGTAAAGCTACAGAATACCGGATTATTTTCGGAAGTAAACTATACCGGATATGTGTATCAGGATGATAAATATTCATTAAGTCTTTCCTGTACGTTAGAAGGGGTAAGTACAGACGGAGAAGGGAGCGGAGAAGAATGAAGCTGGAATTTGAATTAAAATCGACAGATATTTTACTGTTGAAGGTACTCTCCTGTATTCTGATAGCGGTTCTTACCCTGAATCTTTTTATTTTCCCGGGGCTGAATAAACAGGCAGATCTTTCTGCTCAGAAGGAAGAGACCAGGCAGGAAAAACAGCAGGTGGAAGAAGCGATCGCTTCGATGCCGGCGACAAAGGCCAGAATTGAGCAGCAGCAAAGCGACCTGACAGAGCTTTCAGAGGATTATTATCCGCAGATGGAAAACAATAATGTGGATGAACTGGTGACCGGAATTGCTCTGGCACACGGACTTTTTCCGGCAGCACTGAACATCGAGGACAGCGTGCCGGGAGGACCGGCAGCCTATGGTGTTACGGGAGATACCAGGGATACAACATCTGCATCGGAAGTGGATCAGATGCAGGAAGAGGCAGAAGGAGCGAATGACGATACAGACGATACTACCGGTACAGCGAACCGGCTGACCGCAGAACCGTACGTATCTGACATTCAATATATGAACACCACGCTGGCAACGCTGACGCTGCAGGGAACGGAAGAAGAACTGCAGGCATTTCTGGATGATATTGCAAAACATTATCCGGCGATCCAGGTTCGTTCTATGCAGGCAACACAGC
>ENA-OQAZ01000904-OQAZ01000904.1-human-gut-metagenome-genome-assembly--contig:-NODE-904-length-15608-cov-3.714037_pt1 | contig 15608 bp, 22 predicted proteins | sample MGYA00242737_ERZ504531 | MGnify/ENA primary metagenome ERZ504531 (study PRJEB26092, sample SAMD00036244) | human gut metagenome | host: Homo sapiens | study: EMG produced TPA metagenomics assembly of... | reverse complement strand
TTCCGTTCATGACAGTCACAGTGTTTCCATCATGCTCCACTGTATCGGTGATTTCGAGAGGATTTCCGATCACGGTGTGAACATCATGGAATCCGCACAGGAGCTTTATGAAAAAGGCCTGAAAGTTTTCGGATAAGGCACTGGAAGAGTTACGTGTCATGGAACATGCGGTGGAAGACATTGTAGATATTGCTTACAAGGTTTACGAAAATCAGGACGTGCAGCTTGCGAGAGAGATCGAGCCACTGGAGGAAGTGATCGATGAACTCAGCAAGGAACTGAAGTACCGGCATATCCAGAGACTTCGCGCCGGGGAATGTACCATTGAAATGGGATTTATCCTGTCTGATGTGACTACCAGCTGGAGCGTGTGGCAGATCACTGTTCCAATATCGGTGTCTGTGTGACACAGGTTCATGAAGATGCTTTTGATACACATCAGCATCTGAAGCAGATCAAACATGGGCCGGACGAAACCTTCTACCGTGAGCTGGAGGTGATCCGGAGTCAGTATCAGCTTCCGGAAATAAAGGATGAGCCGGCGGCAGCCCAGATGGCAGCGGCAGGCAGCCAATAAAAAGATATCGAAATAATGCTATGCCCTGGTTATCTGTATCAGCAGACGGCCAGGGCTTGTGCAGTAAAAAGAAAGCAGTTATACTGAAGGCATGGAACAAAAAAGACCAGACGATTATGAAGTGCCAACGGCAAAAAATGAACAGAGAGGATATAGAATGATCTACTGTGTGGAAGATGAGAGAAATATCAGAGAGCTTCTTGTCTATACCCTGGAGACAACAGGCTTTGAGGCAGAAGGTTTTGAAACCGGGGCGGAACTTGACACAGCCATGAAAAAAAATCTGCCGGAGCTGATCCTGCTGGACATCATGCTCCCGGGTGAAGATGGGTATAATATTTTGAAACGACTGAAAAGTGATACCAGGACCCGGGATATCCCGGTGATCATGGTCACAGCCAAAGAAGCGGAGTTTGACAAGGTAAAAGGTCTGGAGAGCGGCGCAGATGATTATATCACCAAGCTTCGGGATGATGGAATTTGTAGCCAGGGTCAAAGCGGTCCTTCGGCGCTGCGCAAGGCAGAGCGAAGAGAGGGAGCTGCACTGCAAGGGCCTTCGTGTCAATGTGTCCCGTCACGAAGTCAGCTATCAGGGTGAGGTGAAAGAGCTGACCAGAAAGGAATTTGAACTTCTGGAATATCTTATGGAGAACAAAGGACTGGTCATGTCCAGAAACCAGATCCTGTGCCATGTGTGGGGCTATGATTTTGACGGAGAAACGAGGACAGTAGATGTTCATGTACGGACTCTCCGACAGAAGCTGGGGGAAGCCGGAAATCTGATCGAGACAGTACGTGGCGTGGGATACCGGATCGGAGATCATGTATGAAAAAGAAAATTCTGCATCATACAAGCATTATGATCATTTTTGCTGTTCTTGTCACGTTTCTGGCAGCAAGTGTGGTCACCTACAATAAATTAAACACATACATGCAGCGGGGAGTCCGTGAGGAAGCTCAGTATATCTGCCTTGCCATGGATGAGTATGGAGATTCCTTTCTCACAAAAAAGCTCCAGACAGTATCATCAAGTCGTGTGACTCTCATCCGTAAAGACGGAACTGTTCTCTACGATTCTGAGACATCTCCGAAAAAACTGGCAAATCACAGTGATCGTCCGGAATTTATACAGGCAGAAAAAAACGGAAAAAGCGAAAGTATCCGTTATTCGGAAACCTTTGCAAAAAAGACCTTTTATTATGCGGTGAAGCTGGATGACGGAAACGTGCTCCGGGTGGGAAAAACCGTAGATTCCATATATTCCACATGGACCTCAAGTCTTGCAGTGCTGGGACTTCTGATGCTCCTGGTACTGATCCTGGAGTTTGTTTTGCACAGAGACAGACAGAGACTGATCCGTCCGGTCAACGAGCTGGATCTGGAGCATCCGCTGAACAATGTGTGCTATGAGGAGCTGCGTCCCCTTCTTGTGCGGGTGGATGAACAGAACCGACAGATCCGGCAGCAGGTAAAAGAACTGAAGGAGGCAGAGGAAATCCGGAAGGAATTTTCTGCAAATGTTTCCCATGAGCTGAAGACCCCGCTGATGTCCATTTCCGGTTATGCGGAGCTTATGATGAACGGCATGGTTCCGGCAGATCATATACAGGAATTTTCCGGAAGGATCTACCATGAATCAATAAGACTTTCCAATCTGGTAGCGGATATCATCCAGCTTTCCAGACTGGATGAAAGCAACAGTGAGGTTCCTTTTGAAGAGGTGGATCTTTATGAGCTTGCAGAAGACGTAAGAAATAATCTCAGACATCCTGCCGGAAAGAAAAATATTTCCCTTGAGCTTGCCGGAAGTACAGAGAAGATCCAGGCGTCCGCCATGTACTCTATGAGATGCTTTTTAATATTGCAGACAATGCAGTTCGCTATACAGAACAGAATGGTCATGTGCGGATCATGGTAGGCAACCGGAAAGGGCATCCGTTCTACTGTGTGGCAGATGACGGGATCGGAATCCCGAAAAGTGAACAGGGAAGGATCTTTGAGCGCTTTTACCGGGTAGACAAAAGCCATTCCAGACAGACCGGCGGAACAGGTCTGGGTCTTTCCATTGTGAAGCATGGAGCAACGCTTCATCATGCACAGATCAACGTGGAAAGTGAACAAGGAGTTGGAACCAGGATGGAGATCGTTTTCCCGGAGAATACTTCTGACCGAAAATAAACTGAAAATAATCAGTAGGATTTCACGGTGAAGTGTAGTATAATAAAAAAAGGTTCAAAGGCCGGTCGGATGAGAATCTGACCGGCTTAAACTATGTATGGGAAAAAATCCCTGTATTTCTAAAAATCAGGAGGAACAAGATTATGAAAGAGCCGGTTCTGGTAGTAATGGCAGCGGGAATGGGAAGCCGCTACGGCGGACTGAAACAGATCGATCCTGTAGATCAGGAAGGTCATATCATTATGGATTTTTCCATTTATGATGCCGTACGTGCAGGCTTTAAGAAAGTGATATTCATCATAAAAAAAGAGAATGAACAGGATTTCCGCGATGCCATCGGCGACCGCTTAAGTGACAAGGTAGAGATCGTTTATGTGCATCAGGATCTCAACAACATCCCGGAAGGCTTCCAGGTTCCGGAAGGCCGTGTGAAGCATGGGGAACCGGACATGCGGTATTAAGCTGTGCCGGAGAGATCGACGGACCGTTTGTGGTGATCAATGCAGATGATTATTATGGAACTCATGCCTTTAAGATGGCGTATGATTTCCTGATCCAGGCCCAGGAGGACACCGTACCTGCCCAGTATATGATGGTAGGCTACCGTCTTGAGAATACCCTGACAGACAACGGCTACGTTTCCAGAGGTGTCTGTGAGACAGATGAAAATGGATATCTTGCAGATATCAATGAGCGAACACACATTGAGAAACGTGACGGCGGAGCAGCCTACACAGAGGACGATGGAAAAACCTGGACAAGTCTCCCGGGAGAGACTCCGGTATCCATGAACATGTGGGGATTCACCGGTGGATTTATGAAAGAGCTGGTAAAACGCTTCCCGGTATTCCTTGAAAAGAGCATCCCGGAGAATCCTCTGAAATGCGAATATTTTCTTCCGTTTGTAGTTGATGAGCTCCTTCAGGAAAAAAAGGCAGAAGTCAAAGTCCTTACCACACAGGATAAATGGTACGGAGTGACTACAAAGAGGACAAACCGGTAGTGGTAGCCGCGATCCAGAATCTGAAGGATCAGGGACTTTATCCGCAGGGCTCTGGGATTAAGTAGTAAACCTGGTTTTCTGCTATTGTGGAAACAAAGGAACAGTGCTAAAATAAACAGGAACAGTTAGATCCAATAGAGGAGGAGAAAGACTATGGCAATTTTAGTAACAGGCGGAGCAGGATACATTGGAAGTCATACCGTTGTAGAGCTGCAGAGCGCAGGATATGATGTTGTAGTAGTTGACAATTTATGCAATTCCAGTGAGAAGGCTCTGGACAGAGTATCCAAGATCACAGGCAAACCGGTGAAATTCTATAAAGCAGATATCCTGGACCGCGATGCATTAAATGAAGTTTTTGACAAGGAAGAAATCGATTCCTGTATTCATTTTGCAGGACTGAAAGCAGTTGGTGAATCTGTTGCCAAGCCGTGGGAGTACTATGAGAACAATATCGCAGGAACCCTTACCCTTGTAGACGTGATGAGAAAGCATAATGTTAAAAATATTATTTTCTCTTCCTCAGCAACCGTATACGGAGATCCGGCAATGATCCCGATCACCGAGGAGTGCCCGAAGGGACAGTGTACCAACCCATATGGCTGGACCAAATCCATGCTGGAGCAGATCCTTACAGACATCCAGAAGGCAGACCCGGAGTGGAATGTAGTTCTTCTTCGTTACTTCAACCCGATCGGTGCTCATAAGAGCGGAACCATCGGTGAGAATCCAAATGGTATCCCGAACAACCTGATGCCATATATCACACAGGTAGCAGTAGGCAAGCTGAAAGAGCTTGGCGTATTCGGAAACGATTACGATACACCGGATGGAACAGGTGTCCGTGACTACATCCACGTAGTAGACCTTGCCAAAGGCCATGTAAAAGCCCTTAAGAAGCTGGAAGACAATTCCGGATTAAGCATCTACAACCTTGGAACCGGAAAAGGCTACAGCGTTCTTGATATCGTTAAGAACTTTGAGGCAGCTACCGGTGTCAAGATCCCATATGTGATCAAACCACGCCGCCCAGGCGACATCGCAACCTGCTACTCCGATGCAACCAAAGCAGAGAAAGAGCTCGGCTGGAAGGCAGAGAACGGAATCCGCGAGATGTGTGCAGACTCCTGGAGATGGCAGAGCCAGAACCCTAATGGATATGAGGCTTAAGGAACAGAAAGCTTAATTACATAAAAGAGATATAAAACACGGCAGACAGCCCTGGAGGGATGTCTGCCGTGTTGTTTTTTTGAGGGAAAAAAGTCGCTTATCATTTCCATAAGCGACAAACAGGCCGGAAACCCGTATAAAAGCGGACTTCCGGCCTTGCTTTGACCATAATTCTGACTGCTAATAGCTCAGCTTCTCCATGCACTTCTGCTTTTGTTTTATACTGCTGTGCACATAAATATCCATGGTGATCTTGACGGACGAATGCCCGAGAATTTCAGAAAGTGTCTTGCTGTCAAATCCCATCTCTGTACATCGGGTGGCAAATGCATGCCTGAGAGAATGGATGTTGATACTGGGGATTTCGCATTGCTGAAGAACCCGCTGGAATTTTCGCTGGATATTTCTGGGTTCCATGCATTTACGATTCGTACCCGTCAGCAGGTATGAATCAGGTTCAGCAGCAATCCGCTCCATTTTTTTCAATAAAAAATCAGGGATTGGAATATCCCTGATGGATGAGACTGATTTAGGAGGACCTATCATTAAAACGGTTTTGGGTTCGTCATCAGATTCACCAGAATAATCAAGATTTTTTATTCGTGAGATCGTTCGTCTTATATGTAGCAGTTTTTCATCAAAATCAATATCTTCCCAGCGAATGCCGCTGAGCTCTCCAACACGGATCCCTGTGTAAATACATAACAGGATGCCGATGGAAAACTCAGAATCCTCAGCGGAGAGAGTCGTGATCAGTTTTGTAAGATTTTCAGAAGAAATAAGCTCGAAAGGACTGGTATTTATTTTTGGATATCGAAAATCCAGTTGTGAAAGATTCAGATAACCCTGCTTCTCACCATAGCGTAAAATACTGTGGAACAGGATCAGAAGATTTTTGATGGTACGTGGCGAAAGCCCCTGACGTTTCAGCTTTTCGGAGAAAGCGTATACAGAAGCAGAAGAGATATATTTCAGAGGTGTATCTCCAAATTCCGGAAGGATATGTGTATCGAGCAGTGTCTCATAGCATGCATAGGTGCTAAGTTTCACTGCATAACGCATGGAAAGCATCCATTCTTCACTGAGATTTCGAAATACGTAGCGTTTTCCGCAAAATTTCCGGGGATTGTTCTGACACAAGATGTCCAGTTTTTTCTGTTTTACAGCTTCATATGTACGACCATACAAATATCCGTACTGGATCCGTCCATTCTGGTCACGGCATTTTTCATAGCGCGCCTCCCATCTTCCGTCTTTCCTTTTTCTGATATTTTCCCCTTTTCTAGGCATAATCGTAGTCTCCTTTTCGCACTATTATAGCAAAAGTCTGACCATTTTTGTGACCACTAATAAGCGAAAAAAAGGAAAATTTGTCGTATATAAAAAAATCAACCGAAAAAAACTACATTTTTGGTCGAAAGTGGTGCATTTTTCGCATCTTGACAGTGACAGGGTGCAATGCTATCATTGATTAAGATTCAAAAACTATGCAATTTGAGAAAAAATCACCTGTCGCTTATGGAAATGATAAGCGACAGGAAAAAAATAATAATTTAGATAAGTTATATTATAATGATTTTTCTTTGCAAAAAACGGAGAACCAAAATGAAAGAACCGGAAACCGGCAAAAAAGAAAACACCGGAAAAAGCGGCTACAGCATCACAACCTGGCGATTGCATCTCTGGTGCAGACATCCGGAATGGCTGCGGACCACGCAGGAATTTTATAACCGGATCGCTGAATTTTATTACAACTTGCTTCTGGATCATACGTATCTCTGGGAACTGGGAAGCCAGCAGACTTTACGCGAGCTGGAGATCATGAGCATTCCGGGACGAGGCGGACGCATACCATCAGATCCCCTCCCCTGGCAAAAGGTTCCGCTGTATTTTCGAAGAGCAGCAGCCAATGAGGGAATTGCTTCAGCCAAAAGTTATATCAGCCATTTTGCCCAGGATGAGAAGATCGGCAGAGCAGAGAAACTAAATGCAGCAGTTACTTATTACAAAGGAATGTATCAGGATTTTTCCGCTAAAGAGATTACACTGCGTGTCTGGACAGGAGGCACATGGACCTGGATGCATTGCCGGCTGTCAGGCAGAGACTTTCCGGAAAACGCCAGACTCATGTCACCATCCGTAGTTTTTGAATACAAATATGACATGCTGCATGTTCCAGTACGTCAGAACAATGAAAATACAGCAACAGTACGTCAGAGGATGCAGGCAGGATGCAGGATACTCTGTATTCAGTTTACAAACAGTGATGCCTTTGCAGCAGGCGTTGTTCTGGACGGAACCGGTCAGGAAATCGCAGTGAAGTTCTGGAAAGGAGGAAAGGAATACAGCCACCATTGCAGAAAGCGTCTGGAAAAGATCCAGAAATCCCAGGAAGCAACCGGAGGCAGACAGACAGGCAGAGTTGATCAGAAATACTGGATGCATCTGAAACATCTTTCTGAACACTATGGACACCAGGTCACAAGCCAGATCCTCCGTTTTGCCGTAGAGCAGGACGTCTCCGTGATCGTGCTTCCACGTTATAACCAGGAATATTCCAGAAACGTAATGAAAGGCTCAGGAAACTGGAGCCCGCTCCACTTAAGCACCAGAATCCGTCAGTACCTGGACTACAAAGCCTGGAAAAACGGAATCATCGTTATCGAAGTCCATGCCACCGGCATCAGCAAAATCTGTGCAAAGTGCGGTGCAGAAATCATTCGAACTGACACCAGAACAGAACTATGCTGCTGTGCCAACGGACATCAGACGAACCGGTATCTGAATGCTGTGAGAAATCTCGGGAAAAAGTGCCTGACACAGTTTGGACGCAGAGCATGAAGGGAAGAATAAAGGAAACAGAACAGAATATCAGTATGAAAAGCGAGCAGGTGGATTGACCTTATGGCATGTCAGAAAACAGATGTCATAAGTCAGTGCATCGGCTTTGCCGTGCTGACAAAAAGAAAGCGAAAGCAAAACACGGTGTATATCAGTGATAAACACCGTCGGGTTGAATACCGCCTGTCGTGTGTGTACCTGAAGAAGGTGCGGGCACGGCGAAGAATGTACCGGCTTTTGAGTTGGGGAGTGTATTCGAAGTTATTTTAATAGAACTGTGAGATATGACACAGGAAATCATGAAAATGAAATACCATCCTGAAATACAGGATGTGTACATAGGTGCAAAAATTAGAGGATATGCCCGATGAGGACGGAGGAGTAAATAACATGAAGAATTACAAAATCGTCGTTGCGGGCACTGGTTATGTGGGTTTGTCGATTGCCACATTGCTTTCCCAGCATCATCATGTGACCGCTGTGGATATCATTCCGGAGAAGGTCGAAATGATCCACAACCGGAAGTCTCCGATTCAGGATGATTATATTGAAAAGTATCTTGCAGAGAAGGAACTGAATTTGCCTGCAACGCTGGATGCTAAGATTGCATACGCCGATGCTGATTCTGTTGTCATTGCGGCCCCTACAAATGTCTACTCAACAAACAGAAGCAACGTAGCATAGTCAAAAAAGACCCGATTTTCACACTCAACATACCGAAGATTCGTTGCAAAACGCCCTGATATATGAGGTGAAAATGGGTGATATTTACACAGTTTGCCGGTGGATGAGGAACACATTTGGGAGGGATAAGGCGGATGTGGCTGAATGAGAAAAATGGAAGCGCAGATGATAAATTCATCAAAAATCCATGAGCTTATCACCTACTTTGCTAATGCTCTATTGAGTACACTATCGTCGGTAATATGAGGGCAACTTTGCTTCGGTTTGTTGAGTCATGAAAATATCGGGAAAAATGGCTATTTCTACTTCGCAACTTTCCTGTTGAGTAGACCTGTCGTGGAGATGATAGGTACATAAAGACGGGGTGTCGAGGGTGAAAAATCTGCATGATTTGTTCATAGTGACGGCGTGGATATGGTTGAAAGTGGATGATATATACAGTTTCAACAAGATGTACGCATCTACACCCTTTGAGTGTATAAACCGGCACTTCGCAAAAATGGCATATGAGCATGGACGGGGTTCGACAGTATAAAACAACACTTCGATGATTGCGAAAGCAAGACAGGTGTACTCGATAAACCTGAGAAAAGTAGAAATATGATTGCTGCGCCGAAAGGGTATGACAGTAAGGGAAATCACTTAGGCGTGTGAGCAGCAAGAGGAAAAAGAAATACCATCTATATGGATGTGTACATAGATTTGGATATTAAAAGAAAAAGACGGAGGAATACATATGAGCACAGTTACTTTAGATAATAAAACGATTTTAGTCACAGGTGCAGCCGGCTTCATTGGCTCTAACCTTGTGAAAAGAATCTATCAGGAGGCTCCTTCTGCAACGGTCATCGGCATTGATAACATGAATGCTACTATGACGTTGCCCTGAAAGAGTTCCGCCTGAATGAGCTGGCCAAGTATCCTACATTCACTTTTGTAAAAGGCAACATCGCTGACAAGGCATTGATCACAGAGCTGTTCGAGAAATATAAGCCTGCCGTGGTTGTGAACCTTGCAGCACAGGCTGGTGTGCGTTACTCCATCACCAACCCGGATGCCTATGTGGAATCCAACCTGGTCGGCTTTTTTAATATTCTGGAAGCCTGCCGTCATTGTGAGAGCTTGGAGCATCTGGTGTATGCTTCCTCTTCCAGTGTCTATGGTTCCAACAAGAAAGTTCCGTACAGCACGGATGACAAGGTAGATAACCCGGTTTCCCTGTATGCGGCAACCAAGAAATCCAATGAGCTGATGGCTCATGCTTATTCCAAGCTGTACAACATCCCGTCCACCGGTCTGCGGTTCTTTACGGTGTATGGTCCTGCTGGTCGCCCGGATATGGCTTACTTCGGCTTCACCAACAAGCTGGTGAAGGGCGAGACCATCAAGATCTTCAACTACGGCAACTGCAAACGTGACTTCACCTACGTGGATGACATCGTGGAAGGCGTTGTTCGCGTGATGAAGAAAGCTCCGGACAAGAAGAACGGCGAGGATGGCCTGCCGATTCCTCCGTATGCAGTTTACAACATTGGCAATCAGAATCCGGAGAATCTGCTGGACTTCGTGCAGATTCTGAGTGAGGAGTTAGTAAGGGCGAAAGTTCTGCCGGAAGATTACGACTTCGAGGCACACAAGGAACTTGTTCCAATGCAGCCTGGTGATGTACCTGTGACCTATGCAGATACCAGTGCATTAGAGCGTGATTTCGGGTATAAGCCGAGCACTGATTTGAGAACCGGTCTGCGAAAGTTTGCTGAGTGGTACGTTGAGTTTTATAAATAATTAGAGGAATATGACAATGAGAGAATTTAAAGATTTGAAAATTGCTGTGGCCGGTACCGGCTATGTTGGTCTTTCCATTGCTATGCTGCTGAGTCAGCACCATCATGTTACGGCTGTGGATATTATCCCGGAGAAGGTTGAGCTGATCAACAACCGGAAGTCTCCTATTCAAGATGAATATATCGAAAAGTATCTGGCAGAAAAAGAGCTGGATTTGACTGCAACTCTAGATGCAAAGGAAGCATACTCCGATACAGATTTTGTGGTCATTGCTGCGCCCACAAATTACGATAGTAAGAAGAATTTCTTTGACACATCCGCAGTTGAGGCTGTTATCAAACTGGTAATTGAGTATAACCCGGAAGCCATCATGGTTATTAAGAGCACCATTCCGGTTGGTTACACTGCATCGGTTCGTGAGAAGTTCCACTGTGACAACATCATCTTCAGCCAGAGTTCCTGCGTGAGAGCAAGGCTCTGTACGACAATTTGTATCCGAGCCGTATCATTGTCGGAACCGATGTGGAAAATGCTCGACTGGTGAAGGCTGCGCACACCTTTGCAGAACTCCTGCAGGAAGGCGCAATCAAGGAGAATATTGACACGCTGTTCATGGGCTTTACCGAAGCAGAAGCTGTTAAGCTTTTCGCTAACACATATCTGGCTCTGCGTGTCAGCTACTTCAACGAGCTGGATACTTATGCCGAGATGAAGGGACTGAATACCCAGCAGATCATTAACGGTGTTTGCCTTGATCCTCGTATTGGTACTCATTATAACAATCCGTCCTTCGGTTATGGCGGTTACTGCTTGCCGAAAGATACCAAGCAGCTGCTGGCTAACTATGCAGATGTGCCGGAGAACCTGATTGAAGCAATCGTTGAAAGTAACAGAACAAGAAAAGACTTCATTGCTGACCGCGTACTAGAGATTGCCGGTGCATATGAAGCAAATGATAGCTGGGATGAAAACAAGGAAAAAGAGGTCGTTGTTGGTGTTTATCGCCTGACCATGAAGAGCAACAGCGATAACTTCCGCCAGAGTTCTATTCAGGGCGTTATGAAACGCATCAAGGCTAAGGGTGCAACTGTTATTATCTACGAACCGACATTGAAAAATGGCGAGACGTTCTTTGGTTCTGTGGTAGTGAATGATCTGGACGAGTTTAAGAAGCAGAGTCAGGCGATTATTGCGAACCGTTATGATAAGTGCCTGGATGATGTGAAAGAGAAAGTATATACGAGAGATATTTTCCAGAGAGATTAAGTAGATACGAGAGAGGTATAGATAGATGAAGGTCGTTATTTTAGCTGGTGGATTTGGTACAAGAATTTCTGAAGAGTCACATTTGAAGCCGAAGCCAATGATTGAAATTGGTGAAAAGCCGATTCTGTGGCACATCATGAAAGAATATTCAGCGTATGGAATTAATGAATTTATTATTTGCGCTGGGTATAAACAACATGTAATTAAAGAGTGGTTTGCAGATTATTTTATTCATACATCTGACATTACTTTTGATTTCACAAAAGGTAATGAAATGATTATTCACAATAAACATGCTGAGCCATGGAAGGTAACGGTTGTTGATACCGGATTAAATACACAAACTGGCGGACGTATTAAGCGTGTTAAAGACTTTGTTGGTGATGATACATTTATGGTTACCTATGGTGATGCAGTGGGTGACATTAACATTGACGAATTACTTACCTTTCACAGAGCACACGGTAAAATCGGAACAATGTCGATGTATAACTTCGGACAGACAAAAGGTATTGTTGATGTTGGCAACAATGGGATTATCAATGCATTTAGAGAGAAATCTGATTTTGATGGCGATCTGATTAATATCGGATATATGGTTTTTGAACCTGCGCTGTTTGACTACATTGAAGGAGACAGCACGATCTTTGAGAAGGAACCGCTCACGAAGTTGGTTGAAGACGGACAGCTTGCGGGATATGTCCACAAAGGTTTTTGGCAGTGTATGGATACACTAAGAGAACAACAAAAGCTTGAGAAACTTTGGGAAGATGGAAATGCCCCGTGGAAGCTTTGGAAAGATTGAGGGAAATTATCATGAACTTTGATTTGAGCTTTTATAAAGGAAAGAAAGTATTTGTGACAGGCCATACCGGTTTTAAAGGCTCCTGGCTGTGCAAGATCTTAGCGAATGCGGGAGCAATTGTGACAGGCTACTCTCTGAATCCGCCTACCACTCCTTCTTTGTTTGAAATTGCGAATATCGAACAGGATATTCACTCTGTTATCGGTGATATTCGAGATTATAAAACGCTGAAGGCAGCGTTTGACGAAGCACAACCGGAAATTGTGCTGCACTTGGCAGCACAGCCCATCGTTCGTGACAGCTATAAAGATCCTGCTTATACATATGAAACAAATGTGATGGGTACGGTAAACATTTTGGAGTGTGTCCGAACCAGTAGCTGCGTGAAGTCCTTCTTAAATGTGACGACTGACAAAGTCTATCTGAACAAGGAATGGGCTTGGAGTTATCGGGAGAATGAAGAATTGGACGGTTATGACCCCTACTCTAACTCCAAGTCTTGTTCTGAATTGGTTACACACTCCTATAAAAATAGTTTCTTTGGAGATAATCAAGTCGCTATTTCTACGGCGCGGGCTGGTAACGTAATTGGCGGTGGAGATTTTGCAAATGACCGCATTATTCCAGACTGTATCCGTGCTGCAATCAAGCATGAAGATATTGTAGTAAGAAATCCGTTCTCGACTCGTCCGTATCAGCACGTTCTGGAGCCGCTGTATGCGTATCTGATGATTGCAGCAATGCAGTATCAGGACATTAAATATGCAGGCTATTATAATGTAGGCCCCGATGATGTGGATTGCTTCCAGACGGGGGCCTTAGTCGATTTGTTTGTGAGCAAGTGGGGCGATGGTATGAAATGGGTCAACCGGTATGACGGTGGTCCCCACGAAGCGAATTTCTTGAAGCTGGATTGCTCCAAGTTGAAGACCACCTTTGGCTGGAAGCCCCATTGGAATCTTGATACGGCAATTGAGATGGTCGTGGAATGGAGCAAGTGTTGGGTAGAAGGTGGAGATATTCGTGCCTGCATGGATAACGAAATTAAATTATTTATGGAAAGTTAAAAGGTAAAATTTGCATGAGTCTTACAGCGGTTATAAATGAACTACTTTTGGAAATAAAAGAAGAAAAAATTGATCCCGCTGAAGGACTGGGGGATCAATTGTTTTTAGCTGTGGCATCACTGACTCCTATTGTAAACGTTGACATTCTTATTGTTAAAGAGTGAAAGGTTTTGCTTTCATGGAGAGACGATGAACAATGCGGAGCTGGATGGCATTTGCCAGGAGGATGTGTCCGATTAAAAGAAACCTTAGAACAAAGACTTCATGTCTGTGCTAAAAGTGAACTTGGTACAGATGTTCTCTGTGATATGAAACCCGTATTAATTACGGAGAATATTGAGCCAAAAAGAGATAGGGGGCGAACCCATTTTATTTCGTTCCTTTATCAGTGTGTGCCTGTAGATAAAGTTCAACTTCGACTGCTTGACAACCAAGAAATAAAAGTTCATCTTGGATGGTTTAATCATATACCGGAACATTTCCTTCCGGTTCAAGATTTTTATCGAGAGACGATAACTAAGATTTTAGAACAGGGGGATTAGTAATGCCTTTTGAATTTAAGAAAACCGAAATTGAGGGTTTAATGCTCATAAAGCCACATATGTATCCAGACGAGCGCGGTTTGTATAAAAAATATTATGAAAAAAATATTTTTGCAGAGAATGGTATAACATGTGAATTTACAGAAAGCAGTGATTTATATTCTAAAAAGGGAGCTTTAAGAGGGCTTCATTATCAAACAGTGGATTCGCAAGCAAAACTTATACACGTCATATCTGGTGTTTTATTTGATGTAGCTCTTGATTTAAGAGAGAATTCTCCGACCTTTGGTCAATACCATACTGAGCTTTTAAAGGCTGAAGATCAATTTGTAACATATATCCCGGAGGATTTGCTCACGGATTTATTTCGCTTACTAATGATACGATTTTCTCTTATCAGTGTTCGGGGAGGTATGTTCCGTCAGCGTGTGGAGGTATTCGTTGGAATGATCCGGAATTAAATATCCCATGGCCGCTTAAAGAATATGGGGTAGAACATATTATTGCAACCGAGAAAGACAAAAATTGGCCAACATTAGCTGAATATATTGAATTAAGAAAGTAACGGAGGAGCGGAGTGATGAAAAAAGCAATTGTAACAGGAGCAACAGGATTTATTGGAAAATTTCTCGTAAGAGAACTTGTGAAACAGAATGTGGAAGTCATTGCAGTTGTGCGACGGGGAACAAAAAATCTTAATACGATCAATGCTTTGCCGGTAAAGATAGTGGAGTGCAACATTGCAGATTATCATATGCTGCCTGATATGATTGCTGATCGAGATATTGACGTTGTCTTTCATATTGCCTGGCAGGGAGTATCTGATCTGGATGCTCGAAACGAAGCGATTCAGATGCAGAACTTACAGTCAACACTTGATTTGATTGATGCTATGCATATTATGAGAATTGGCTGCTTTATTGGTTGCGGAAGTATGCATGAAGCAGAGTCGCTGGTTGAGATGAATGAAGATAAAGTGATTTCGAACCTTGGGTATATGTATAAGGCAACAAAAACAGCGGCTCACTGGATTGGAAAGGCAAAATGTGAACTTATGGAATTCGCTTTTTCTGGCCCTTGATTAATACATATGGCGAAGAGGAAAAATCCGCTCGGCTTGTTAACACAATAATTCGTAAAGTTCTTCATGGAGAGTCGCCTGATTTATCGGCAGGAAATCAGTATTATGATTTTGTTCATGTTTCGGATGTCGCCAGAGCTCTTATTCTAATTGCAGAAAAAGGCGTGGATGGAACTAATTATACGATTGGCTCCGGTGATGCAAAACCGTTAAAGGAATTTTTAAAGATTGTTGGACAAGTTGCTAATGATTTACACGATGGTGAGTCCAGTTGAAGTTAGGTTTTGGAAAAATTAACATCAAATGTCATTTCTTTACCGATAACAACATTTGATGTTACTAAACTTTATAAAGATACTGGATTTAAACCTTGATTCCTTTTAGGAAGGGGATTGAGCGAACAGCTCGATGGATTAAAGAAGATGAAGGAATGTAAAGGATATACGGTGGGAAGATGGATATTTTGTACTCAAGTAGTGACAGCTATGCCTTTTTGACAGGTATTTCAATATTGTCATTGTTAGAAAATAATAGAGAGTGTGATGCTATCCATATTTATATTATGGATAATCATATTTCAGATATAAATAAAATAAATTGATTGAAGTA
>ENA-OQAZ01000902-OQAZ01000902.1-human-gut-metagenome-genome-assembly--contig:-NODE-902-length-15641-cov-2.459649_pt1 | contig 15641 bp, 22 predicted proteins | sample MGYA00242737_ERZ504531 | MGnify/ENA primary metagenome ERZ504531 (study PRJEB26092, sample SAMD00036244) | human gut metagenome | host: Homo sapiens | study: EMG produced TPA metagenomics assembly of... | reverse complement strand
AACGGATTATATAAGATTTTATAGTGAAGAACGACCGCAAGACAGGTATCATTGTAAAACAACGGATGGAAGTCTCTTTCCTCTGAACATCGGCGGAATATTTAATTCCTAGGAACAAACGAATAAGGAAAAATACAAAAAAAGATAGGTGTGCATAGAAAAACGACCGCACATTTTGTACGGTCGTTCATCAGCACCTCATTTTAGATATTTAACTTGTCTACTTGACAGGGGGCATATCAGATCATATCAATCATCTCCGATGGCTTTAATTCTTTATTCGCCCCAAACTTCTTGAGCAATTTCTTTTACAAGTGCAAGCTTTGCCCATTGCTGCTTTTCAGTAAGCTTATTTCCAATTTCACAAGAAGCAAAACCACACTGTGGACTTAAATACAGGCGCTCAAGCGGCACATATTTTGCTGCCTCGTGAATACGGTTAATTACTTTCTGTTTATCTTCAAGCTTTGGTGACTTTGTTGTAATCAAGCCCAAAACTACTTTTTTATCACCTGATACCTTCTGTAAACATTCAAAACCACCAGAACGTTCATCATCAAATTCTAGATAATAGGCATTTACATTTTCCTTTGCGAAAAGTGTCTCTGCTACACTATCATATGCACCGCTGCTTGCATATGTAGAATGGAAATTTCCTCTACATACATGTGTATTAATCACAAGATCCTTTGGAGCGCCCTCAATTGCCTTATTGTTAACATCAAGCAGCTGTTCTTTAATTTTCTCAAGACCTGCCTTTGTTGTTCCAAAAAGTACTGGTGCACTTGAATCAACAACCATTCCCCAAGAACAGTCGTCAAGCTGAAGATTTCTACATCCCGCTGCGTAAATGTCTTTGATAAATGCACGATATCCTTTTACAATATCTTCTGCTACCTGTTTTTGTGTGTCATAATACTTTGAAGTATTTTCCCATGCAAATGGCATGATCATCTGCTCCAAAAACTGTGCTGGTGCCGGAATAGTCAACTTTGCAACTGTATTTTCATCCTCAAATTGCTTCACAAATTCAAAATGACGCAGAAACGAATGATTGTTATTGTAGGAAATCTTTCCTGTCAGGTATGTATCATCTATCATAGCTGCCTCACCATGAAATGGCAATCCTGTTTTTGTCTTGGTGTGACCAACTCCGTTGAACTCCCAAAAGAAATCTAAATGCCATGTTGCGCGGCGAAATTCCCCATCTGTGATTACATGGTAACCTGCTGTTTTTTGTTTTGCAATCAAATCTTCAATGCAGGCATCCTCAACTTTTACCAGCTCTTGCTTTGAGATGGTTCCAGCCTCAAACTGTTTTCTTGCTTCTTTTAAAGAAAGCGGACGCAAAAAGCTTCCTACAAAATCATAGCGAAATGGTGTATTCATGGCAATCCTCCTGTATTTTATAATAAAACTCTATTATTGTTCTTAACGCTGCTATCATACAGGATTTTTTATCATTTGTATAATACCTTAATTCACTGCTAATCATAGTTTCAAACTATAATAAACTAATCATTAGTGCACAGTCTTGTTTGTTTAGGATGTCTGCCTGTGTAAAGAAAAGGTATATTACAGTTTGCTTTTTTCTGTTTCTTCTATATCTTCATCTTCCTCTTTTGTATATTCCTCTATTTCTGTCTTTGTCACCTGCTTGATATTTTGTTTTTTCAGACGCAGATATACAAATTCCCGAAAAATAGTGTATAACACTGACAACAGCGGAATGAAAACAAGCATTCCAACTATTCCCATAAGATTTCCACCAATCGTAACTGCCGCCAAAACCCATATTGAAGGAAGACCTACAGATTCGCCAACAACATGAGGATATATCAGATTTCCCTCAATCTGCTGCAGCACAAGAAATACTATTACGAATAAAATTGCTTGTTGTGGGTTTACCATGAAAATTAAAAAGCTTCCTACTGCACATCCGATGAAAGCTCCAAAAATAGGAATTAATGCCGTAAACGCAATTAAAATTCCAATCAAAAGTGCATATGGCATCTTCAAAATACTTAACGTAACAACAAACATACTTCCTAGAATCACAGCTTCTAGACACTGGCCTGCAAGAAAGTTTGCAAATGTCCGATAAGTTAGAGAACATACTTTAAGAAAAGTGTCTGCTTTTTGTCTTGGAAGAAAAGCAAAAAATACTTTTCTGATCTGTATATGCAGCTTTTCTTTCTGAAAAAGAATATAGCAGGCAAAAGAGAACGCAATGAAAAAGGTCGCTACTCCACTGACTATGGAACCCACTGCTGACATTGTCGTATTCATCATATTTCCCGCACCGTTTCCGAGAAGCTTATTCCCCACTTAATCGCCTGATCTGGATCAAACTCTATTTGATCTACCAGATTCATAATTTCCTGATTATTATGGAAAAATTCTCCAATCCAACTTTGCATCTGCGGAATAAAATCATTAATGCTCGTCACCAACGTTCCCATTGTCCGTGTAAGCTGCGGAATCACACCGAACATCACCAATGCGATCACACCAACTACTAATACAATAGTAAGAATCAAGCTTATCGGTCTTTTCAATTTTCTAACTATCTTATTTTTCTTTTTTACATTTTCAAAAATTTTCTTTTCCAAAAAGCTCATTGGTACATTGGTAAGAAATGCGATTGCTCCACCAAGCACAAACGGAAATATAATATCCCATATTGTTTTTAGCACACCAAGTACCACATCAAACTTCCACAAGGCGACCACAAGAAGTGCCGTAAACACAATGAGCTCCCGGATTTTTTTAATAGACATTTTACTTAGATCCATTATTTTTCCTCCTTCTGATAAAAAAAAGAAACCTTTATTGCATGACAAAACATGCAATAAAAGTCTCACCAGTTCCTTGCAGTGCCGGATGTCTCCACCGTACTGACGGCAACTGCAAACGTATGTTTTTAAAACGCAGGTTACTCCCCTTTATTAGAGGTGATTGTACAATAAAATCTGTATATTTGTCAAGCACCTTCAAACGTATACACGAATGCAAGCGCTTCCCGTGCTCCTGTAGCAAAATTGTAGCCCAACGCACTGTGTACTGGTCAGGTTCTGTTTGACCGCTTCAAATACATTCAATAGGCTGTTCCTTCCAAAAAATAATTATTGACTTTTTTGTGAATTTTTCGTCTAATAAATTGATTGTGCAATGCAAATCACATATAATATAAGTGCAATAGCAAGGAAAGGAGTTGACATTCATGGCTACCACAACTAATTTCAGTGTCCGTATGGACAGCGACATTAAGAAACAGTGACGAAGCAATGTATGGTGAATTAGGTATCAACCTTACTACCGCTATCAATGTGTTTCTTCGCCAGTCGCTCCGTGTCGGCGGTTTTCCTTTTGATGTTCGCATAGAGCAGCCGAACAAGGAAACGATGGCAGCAATGCTGGAAGCAGAACGCATTGCCCGTGATCCGTCTGTAAAACGCTACTCTGATGTAGAGGAAGCATTGAGGGCGTTGAAAGAATGAGTAAACATTTAGACATTGTTTGGACAAATCAATTTAAGAAGGACTACAAGCTGGCGATGAAACGTCATCTTGATATTGACCTTCTGGACGACATCATTCGCAAACTGGCAAGCAGCGAACAGCTTCCAGAAAAGAATAAAGACCACGCTTTAACCTGAAACTGGGTCGGGCATCGTGAATGCCACATTCAACCAGATTGGCTATTGGTCTATCGGATTGAGAATGATTTGCTCGTCTTGACATTATCCCGAACAGGAACGCACAGCGATTTATTTGGAAAGTAAGAAAATGCACTCGGTACAAACGCCGGCTCTTTTATTGGGTACACTTTGAAAGCCACCATACCTGTCACCATGGCTTCATTCTACTTTCATCATACGGTATCCCACACCAATTTTGCGTTATAAAGGTATGGTCAGTACTTTGCCAACATTCTTGGACAGCAAGCATAGCAACTTATATTCAATGGGTGTTAGATGAAGTTCGTTTTCATCCAGATAAGCGCATCCCCCGGCATAATCCACTTTCAACTTACCATTAACAAATACAGAACTGGCAGTGAACATCTCTGCCGTCATCAGAGAGAGCCTTCGCTGCGTCACCCGAAGTCGTGCCATCAACTCTTCTACAGAAAAGGCTTTGTCAAATAATCGTCCGCTCCTGCATCTAGCGCCTTGATTTTATCGTTATCCTCGCTTCGAGCGCTGATTACAATAATCGGAACATTGGACCAAGAGCGAATAGTTTGAATTACTTGAACGCCATCCATATCTGGCAAGCCCAAATCCAGTAATATGATTTCAGGATTGTGCGATGTGGCCTCCATAATTGCTGCTGAACCACTAGGTGCTGCCAGATAACGATAATCATTTGTTTTTAAAGTGATTGTAATGAGATTTCGCACAGAAGGGTCATCCTCAACCACTAATATCAAAGGTTTATTCATGAATTTCTACCTCCCCGGCGGGTAATGTAAATGTAAACACAGTTCCATTTGGCAGATTGTCTGATACAAAGATTGTGCCGCCGTGAGCGGTCACAATCGACTTGCAGAGGGACAACCCCAATCCAAGGCTTCTGCGACTGTCGACCACTTTATTGGCTCCGCTATAAAACATATCGAAAACACGAGGCTTCTGCTCATCTGGAATCCCAGGCCCATTATCGGCAGCTGAAACGATAACCCATTTATTCTTCTGCTCAGTGTGTATTTCAATTACCGAACCGACAGGGGTATATTTGATGGCGTTGTCCACCAGATTGATAATCACCTGAACGATCAGCTTCGCATCAATGTGCGCAAGGATAAAGTCTTTGCCGCTGCTCACACGAATGGTGTGTTCTTTACTCTTTCTGTTGATGTGCTTCAGCGCTTCAGAAACAACCTCATCCATGAGTTCTATACTCCGAGTCAGATTAACCTGTCCTCCTTCAATTCGCGTAACTGCCAACAGGTTTTCAACGAGATTAATCAGCCACATGGAATCGTCATAAATATCAGTAAAGGTCTGCTCCCGCAGTTCATCGTCCATCTTTTTATAATTTGCGAGCAAATTGCCTGCGCTGCCGGAAATCGCTGTCAAAGGAGTTCGAAGATCATGAGAGATTGCCCGCAGCAGATTAGCACGAAGCTGTTCATTTTGCGCTAAGACAGCCGCTTCCTCCTTCTCTTTGGCGTTTTTGATGTTTTCAAGTGCCAAAGCGCACTCTCCCAGAATAGAGAGGAGTACGCTGTTTTCAAAAGAATCCAGCGGAATACCGTTCACCGCAATACCAGCCACTCCATATACATGCTGGTTAACTCGAATCGCAAGGTATAGACACTTTGCACTGGATAATGTATCTGTTGTGGCACCAGCGTGTTTATTGTTTTGAAATACCCAATCGGCGACTGCTTTCTCATTCTTAGAAATTAAATTTTCCTGAATGCTATTAACAGTACGAAAAACGTTGGGAACGTCAAGTTCTTTACCGTCAGACAGATAGACGACAATATCTTTTTTCAGCAGCTTCATGAGTTGCCCTGCGGTAGCGGTGATTACCGCATTCTCATCCTGCTCTTTTTGCAGAAGCTGGTTGGTTTCAAAAAGAATCTTTGTACGGTAAGCTGTATGGGCAGATTGTTTCGCATTTTCTTTCAGCCGGGTAGCGAGAGATCCGGAAAGCAGTGTTACTATAAACATAATGGTAAAGGTAACAATATAGTTTGGATCGTCAAAATGGAATGTCAGTCTCGGAGTTGTAAAAAAGAAATTGAAAACCAACACGCTGACAACCGAGGTCAGAATTCCACACAGTCGGTTGGTTGTGATCACGGCGGTCACAAGTACACCTAATATGTAGACTGCGACAATATTACTCTCCGTGAACCCAAGAGCGTCAAAGCCACAGCCAATCAGTGTAGCTGCCAACAATACGACTATACTCTTCAGAACATCACGCAGGGGTATCGTATCTACCTGCACCTTTCTCTTTCTTTTCTGATAGCTATTTTCTGTGTTGGCATCCGGTATCACATGAATATCCAGATTAGGTACGCTGGAAATCAGGCGTTCCGTCAAGGTGGGCTTGCTGAAAATATTCTTTCGTGCAATGGTACTTCGTCCAATTACGATTTTTGAGATGCCGGAAAGACGGGCAAATTCGGCAATTTGAACAGGCACGTCATCACCATAGCTTGTCTCAATTGTGGCACCAAGCTGCTGGGCCAGCCGTTTATTATCCTGCAAACGTTTTTTGTCCTCTTCACTCATCTCCGCTGTATTAGATGTTTCAACATAAAGAGCGGTAAATGTCCCTCGGAAGGCTCTTGCCATTCTGGCGGCAGTACGGATAATTCTGGCGTTGGATGGAGATGAAGAAAGGCACACCAGAATATGCTCATCCGTATGGTAATCGCCGCGGCTTTGTATCCTGCGCGTTCTGTCAACAAATTTACCCGGTCAGCACATCGGCGAAGAGCAATTTCCCTCAATGCAGTCAGATTTTCAAGCGTAAAGAAATTGACTGCCGCCCGTTTGGCCTGGTCTTTCCGGTACACCTTTCCACTTGCCAGTCTTTCCAGCAACTCCGCAGGTTCAATATCCACCAGTCTACCTGATCCGCCTGATCAAAGGCAGAATCAGGAATGCGCTCCCGCACAAGAATTCCAGTGATAGAGGCCACTGTATCGTTAAGACTCTCAATATGTTGGACATTTACAGTAGTATAGACATCAATTCCAGCATTTAGCAGTTCCTGAACATCCTGATACCGCTTCGTGTGCCGACTGCTTTCTATGTTGGTGTGGGCAAACTCATCCACCAGTATGAGCTGGGGATTTCGCTTGAGCGCAGCATCAATATCAAATTCACGAAGGGTCATTCCTTCGTAAGCAACTTTTTTCACAGGAAGCTGCTCCAAGCCGTCCAGAAGTGCCATCGTCTGGGGTCGGGCATGGGGTTCTATGTATATCCAGCAACCACATCGATGCCACGCTCCTTAGCCTGATGAGCCGCCTGAAGCATGGCATAGGTCTTTCCGACACCTGCGGCATAGCCAAAAAAGATTTTAAGTTTTCCACTTTTCCTAGTGTATGTATCGCTGCAAATCGCACGAAGAAGCTGATCCGGATCTTGTCTTGGCAATTCCATTTTGTTCCTCCTCGTCTATCACTCAAGTAAGAGCGATTTCTTTTTTTAATATTATAACACACAAAGTCAAAACTTACATCTGCGACTGATTCACGGCAAGTCTATTCATGCATCCAATAAAAGAATCAATAACAGGTGTTTTTTTAGAATTTCTCCATAGTGCTTTTTGAGTGATGTGATTCTGGGCAATCGGCTCAATGGACAAGCCGGCATATTTCATTACAACCGGGGTGCAACGAAGAATCACTATCCGTGCATTATAATGAATTTTTTCCGATACAGCTGTATTCTCTGGTAAAAAAATTATGTCCAATTTGTGTGTTTCCAGTTCTCTGCACAGTTCACTATCTTCTCCGCTGAAAATATGTATAAAGACATCTGGATGCTGTTTTCCGTAAGTCTCTAGAACATCTGAGAGGCTGTCTGCCATTAATGGGTTGGAAAAACCGATTTTCAAGCTGTTTTCGCCGTGAATCAGAGCATGTTCCTGCTCATTCCAATTGTTTTCCAGAAAAGCATCCAGTTTTTTCACCATAAAATACCCAAAAATAAATATAGCTGATGTACTTACAAGTAAAATAACATCCTGCATGGATTCACCTCCAATTTCCGTGATTTTTTTAATCAAATACGAAAGCACTTTTGCAAATTCCTGTTACTTCCCAACACCAACATGGTATCTCCTGCTTTCAGCACTGTGTCTGAAGAAATAGATAACTCCAGCTTGCCGCTTTTCTTGATTCCCATAATGTTAATATTGAATTTTTTACGAATATCAAGCTCTCCAATCGAATGATCCGCCCAATCTTTTGGAACGGGAATCTCAAACATGGCGTGATTTTCATCCAGTTCAATGTAATCGAGAATGTGGTCCGCACTGTAACGGATTGCAGTCCACTTTGCAAGCTGTTTTTCTGGATAGACTACTTCATTTGCACCATTACGTAACAAAAATTTTTTCCTGAACGTCGGTTGCAGCTCTGGAAACTACAAACCTCGCTCCTAATTCACTAAGCAGAGAAGTTGTTTCCAACGAACTCTGAAAATTGTTGCCGATGGCAACAATACATACATCATAATTGCGAACACCGAGAGATTCCAAAAAATCGGCATTCGTACTGTCTCCAATCTGTGCGTTGGTAACAATGGGCAAAACATCCTCTACACGTTCCTCTGAAGTATCTACCGCCATCACTTGGTGACCCAAATGATTCAAGTGCATGGCAATATGCTTTCCAAATCGCCCAAGACCAATTAGAAGAATTGATTTCATAATGTCTCCTTTATCCTACTGTTATTTTTTCCTTTGGCAGTTTTGATACTTTCTTTTGCACACCGGATAAGGCCGCAAAAATCAATGTAAGGCCACCGACTCGTCCAAAAAACATCAGCAAAATCAAAACAACCCGTGAGAGCAGATTCAGTTCCGGAGTAATCCCCAGGGACAAACCGACTGTGCCAACAGCCGAGGCAGTTTCAAAAAGGCAGGTAATCATGGGAAGTCCTTCGGAAACACTGATGATAAGGCCACCGGTACAACATAGCGTGATATACATAAGCGAAATTGTCGTTGCATTTTTTACGACATCATCATCAATGCGACGTCCAAAGATATTTGCATTTTCTCTACGCCGAAAAGTGGAAATTGCGGTAGTAAACAAAACAGCAATGGTTGTTGTTTTTAGACCTCCTGCGGTAGACCCAGGACTACCGCCAATCAGCATCAACGCAATGGTGATAAATTGTCCCGCCTCACTCAAATCAGTTAATTCCACCGTATTAAAACCCGCCGTTCGTGGTGTCACAGCTTGAAAAAGAGAAGATAAAAGCCGTTCCTTTCGCGTGAGATCATCAAACTCAAAAAAATAAAAGTACATTGCCGGAACTATCAATAAAACCGCTGTGGTACAAAGAATCACCTTGCTCTGCATCCTATATTTGCGCAAATGCAGTCGATTTGCCCGAATATCATCCCAAGTCAGAAAGCCAATACCGCCAACCACAATTAAGAACATAATAGTAAAGTTTATGACTGGATTCGCTGCATAGCTTGTCAGGGAGGAAAATGGAGTGCGCACACCCAACAGATCAAAGCCCGCGTTGCAAAAAGCGGACACGGAATGAAACAGCGCCATCCAAAGACCCTTTTTCCCGAAATCACGGCAAAACACTGGTGCCATAACCGCTGCACACAGCAGTTCCATCACCAGTGTCACCCTGACAATAAAGCCAGTCAAGCGAACGATTCCCCCTACCTTTGGCGCTGAAATCGCTTCCTGCATGGTACTGCGCTGCATCAAAGAAATCTTCCGCCCGGAAATCATTGCAAAGGATGCGGCCACAGTAATAACTCCCATGCCGCCGATCTGAATCAGCAGCAAAATGACAATCTGACCGAAGACCGACCAGTATGTTGCCGTATCATGTATAATGAGTCCGGTTACACAGACTGCTGAGGTAGAAGTAAACAATGCCTCAAAGAAAGGCGTTGCCAGTCCGCTGCGGCTGGAAAATGGTAACATTAAAAGGAAGGTACCGAAAATGATCACACCAGAAAACCCGAGGATGATAATTTGAAACGAAGTCAACTTTCTTTTTAACAACATTACTCCCATAACTGCAATCCTCCTTTATACCCCTTTATGTGTCCTTAATCATAAATCAAAGGGAGTAAAGAAGGTAAAAGAGAATGCGTATCTGTATTAAGACCGTCTAAAGATGCAGGACTTATTCTTTTTTATCACGAGCTTGTGCCAGAAATTCAATCAGCCGTTTCCTTGTCAGAATCCCGCATAGAGCATTCCGGCCATCAACGATGGGGACAAAATTCTGATTCAGCATTGAAGTTACAACCTGCTCGGAATCTGCATCTATTTGTAACGCAGGGCAAAAATCTCTGCGAACAATGCTGCCAAGTCGGTATCCCTCCTGTACTTTCAAGTCTGTTGTCTGGCAAACAAGAAGGTGGCGGAGGAAATCTCCCTCCGTCACGCTTCCAATATACTGTTCCTGATCATTCAGTACCGGGACAGCGGTATAGCCATGTACCATAAACCGTTCCAATCCCTGACGAATCGTATCCTTTTCATGAAGAAATACAGTGGAGATTTTGGGAATCATGATTTTAGCTATGTTCATTTCACCCCTCCAGAATACCGTCCAGCATCAGATTGACTTCCAGCACATTGACGGTCTCTTCGCCAAAGATGCCAAGGAAACGTCCTTCGGTACATTTTCGAATGATATTACACACTTCATCATCTGTCATATCGTTTGCTTTTGCAATACGTGCTACCTGATATTCCGCTGCTGCCGGGGAAATATGGGGATCAAGCCCACTGCCGGAACAGGTGACAAGGTCCACCGGAACAGCTGTTTCGTCCATTTCAGGATTTGCATTGCGGAGCTTTTCTACACGTTCTGCCACAAGCTGTGCATATTCCTCACTTGCCGGAGAGAGGTTGGAGGGAGCGGCGTACATCAGTGCCTTTCCGTTTTCATCCGTATAGGTTGAAACATCAATATTCATAATGCGCCCCCACATATGGGCTTCATCTGTATATTGCTGCCCAAGTAATTCACAGCCATATTTTTTCCCGTCTACTTCAATGATGCTTCCATTGGCATTATCCGAGAAAATAAGCTGAGCAATTCCTGTGACAACACCCGTATAGATCACGCCGCACAGCAGAGTAAAGATTAAAAAGATCATACCTGCCTTTGGTAATACACTTTTTATTGTTTTCATGATATATCCCCTCCTTATACTAGGCCGGTAAACACCAGCAGAACATCAATCAGTTTCACAAAGATAAAGGGAGCCGCCAGACCGCCCAGACCATAAACCAGCAGGTTCCGTGACAGCAGCTTTCCAGCAGCAACTTCACGATATTTCACACCTTTTAGCGCCAACGGAATGAGCGCAATAATGATGAGTGCATTATAAATAATCGCAGAGAGGACAGCGCTTTGCGGGGAATGTAGCCCCATAATATTCAGAGCAGACAGTCCCGGATAAAGTCCCATAAACAGCGCCGGAATAATGGCAAAGTATTTTGCCACATCGTTGGCAATGGAGAAGGTAGTCAGGCTGCCTCGTGTCATCAAAAGCTGTTTGCCGATGCGAACAATGTCGATCAGTTTTGTGGGTGAAGAGTCCAAATCCACCATGTTACCTGCTTCTTTTGCTGCTTGTGTGCCGCTGTTCATGGCAACTGCAACATCTGCTTGTGCCAAAGCCGGAGCGTCGTTGGTGCCGTCGCCTGTCATGGCGACCAAATGACCCTTGGCCTGAAAATCACGAATCATTGCCAGCTTTCCTTCCGGCGTTGCTTCCGCAAGGAAGTCATCCACACCGGCCTCGGCAGCAATGGCCGCAGCAGTAATCGGATTGTCGCCGGTGATCATAATGGTCTTGATGCCCATTTTCCGCAGATCTGAGAATTTCTCCTTCACACCCTGCTTAATAATATCCTTCAAATAGATAACGCCGAGAATCTTGTGGTTCTTAGCCACAACCAGAGGTGTGCCGCCCTTGGACGCAATAGACTTGACAACTCGATCACAGTCTGGAGAATACATTCCGCCTGCATGGGTCACATAACTCTGCATGGCATCTGCTGCGCCTTTTCGGATTTCGTTGCCGTCAAAGTCGACGCCGCTCATACGAGTCACGGCAGTAAATGGGACAAAGTGCATATTCTTGTCCTGAAGGCTTCTGCCACGAATTCCAAACTGCTCCTTTGCCAGCACAACAACGCTTCTGCCCTCGGGGGTTTCATCGGCCAGAGAAGAAAGCTGAGCGGCGTCCGCCAGTTCCTGAATATCAACACCATCTACCGGAATGAACTCCGATGCCTGTCGATTGCCCAGGGTGATTGTTCCGGTTTTGTCAAGCATCAGAATGTCTACATCACCGGCGGCTTCAATGGCACGACCACTCATGGCCAGAACATTTGCCTGGTTCAGTCGGGACATACCGGCAATACCGATGGCGGAAAGCAAGGCACCAATGGTAGTAGGCGCAAGGCACACCAACAGCGCTACCAGAGTTGTTACAGAGGTGGGATTCTCAATTCCCGCCAGCTTTGCAGAAAAAAATGGAATAAGTGTAGAGAGAGACTGTCACCAAGATAAAGATAATGGACAAGGCTACCAGAAAAATCTGCAAAGCAATTTCGTTGGGCGTCTTCTTCCGGGCAGCACCTTCTACCATCGCAATCATCTTGTCCAGAAAGCTTTCTCCGGCTTCGTTGGTCACTCTGACAACAATCCAGTCCGACAGTACAGTGGTGCCGCCGGTTACAGCGCTGCGGTCGCCGCCTGCCTCACGAATTACAGGAGCGGATTCGCCGGTGATGGCGCTTTCATCCACAGATGCCGCACCTTCTATGACTTCGCCGTCTGCCGGAATCTGCTCTCCTGCTTTGACAATCACCAGTTCCCCTTTTTTCAGTAGGGCGGATGGAACCACAGTCACGCTGTCCTTCTGCGATACGGAGGGAATTTTATGTGCGTCCACATCCTTTCGGGATGCCCGGAGAGAATCTGCCTGTGCTTTACCACGACCTTCTGCAATGGCCTCGGCAAAGTTGGCAAATAGCACGGTAAACCAAAGGATAATGGCAATCGCCAGTGTATATCCGCTTGGAGCGTCTTTTAACCCGAACAGGATACCACCCAAAGGATACTGGTCAAGATCGCAGACACAAAAACCAGAAACATGACCGGGTTTTTTGCCTGTGTTTTCGGACTTAATTTCGCAAAAGAATCTTTAATTGCCCTGCCGAGCATTTTCCGGTCGGCAAAAGCACTTTTCTGTTTTGTACGCATATCTGTAAACCTCCTTTATGCAATGCTGCCAAAGAACTCAGCAAGCGGACCAAGGGCAAGCGCCGGGAAGAAGCTCAGCGCACCGATCAGCAATACCACAACAATCAGCAGGAAAACAAACATTCCATTTGTGGTAGACAAGGTGCCCGCAGTCGTGGCAATTTTCTTTTTCCCAGCCAGGCTGCCTGCGATTGCAAGTGTGCCGATTATGGGCAGAAACCGGGCAAAGAGCATCATCAGTCCCAGGCTTACATTCAGAAATACGGTATTCGCATTGAAACCGACAAAGGCAGAGCCGTTATTGCCGCCACAGGATGAGTAGGCATACAGCATTTCAGAGAAACCGTGGGCACCGCCGTTATTCAGGCTATCCATGACAGAGGGTACTACAGCGGCAAGGCCGCTGCCGACCAGAATTGCAATGGGTGTTGCAAGGCAAACCAGTACCGACCATTTCATCTCATAAGGCTCAATTTTCTTGCCAAGGAATTCCGGAGTGCGGCCTACCATCAGACCGGCAATAAACACCGCCAGAATGGCAAAAGCAAGCATACCGTAAAGGCCGCAGCCCACGCCGCCGAAAATAACCTCGCCAAGCTGCATCAGCAGCATAGTCACCATACCGGCAAGCGGCGTGTAGCTGTCATGCATGGAATTTACAGAGCCGTTAGAAGCTGCTGTGGTGAAGGCTGCCCAGGTAGAGGACGCTGCAATGCCGAAGCGAGTCTCCTTACCCTCCATATTGCCGCCCGCCTGCTCTGCCATTGACATATTGACTGCGCCGTTTTGTGCAAGCTGGGATGTGCCAGCCTGTTCAGTGACGGCGATGCAGCCCAAGGCAACAACCAGGCAGAGAAACATTGCCATAAAGATTGCAATACCCTGCTTCTTGTTCTTTACCGCAGAACCGAATGTGAAACACAGTGCCGCCGGAATCAGCAGAATGGAAATCATTTCGATCAGATTGGTAAAGGCATTGGAATTTTCCAAAGGATGTGCGGAGTTGACGCCCATATAACCGCCGCCGTTGGTGCCGGTCTGTTTGATTGCGACCTGGCTGGCCGCAGGACCCATCGGTACGAACTGCTCGGTAACGATCTGTGCATTCGAAACGATTTCGCCATCTACAGTGACGGTTTCGGTGTCTAAGTCAATTACCGCATCCTCAAGGATTTCGCCTTCTGCACTGACGGCAATCGGTTCTACAAGGGATACTGTTTCTGCACTTTTCAGGTTCTGAATCACGCCGCCGCCTACCAACAACAGAGAAATCACCAGATTCAGCGGGAGTAGGATGTGAACCACAATGCGGGTCAAGTCCACCCAAAAGCTTCCCAACCCGGAGGAGTTCACCTTGATAAAGCCACGGATCAATGCAAATAGAACGGCGATACCTGTAGCTGCGGAAACAAAGTTCTGAACAGTCAGACCTAAAGCCTGAGTGAGATAACTCAATGTGGATTCACCGGAATATGCCTGCCAGTTTGTATTGGTAATGAAACTTGCAGAAGTGTTAAATGCCAAATCCCATTTCACACCGGAAAGATTCTGCGGGTTTCCGGGAAGAACTCCCTGCAGAAGTTGAAGCAGGAACAGAAAAACAAGCCCGATACCGGAAAAAATCATTACACTTACCGCATATTTTTTCCATGTCATCTGTTCTTCTCTGTCTACACGCATAACCTTGTAAATCAGGTTTTCGCACGGTGTCAGAACTTTGGACAAAAAAGTTTTCTCGCCGCTCATGACGTTTTTTATGTATGCGCCCAGCGGAATTGCCAAAACAACCAGAATGGCAAGGTATAAAACATACTGAATCATGGTACTCATGCCTGATCATCTCCCTTCATTAAAATATAGACATACCACAGCAGCATTGCTGCCGCACATACACCTATGAGTGCAATTAGCATTTGCATAAGATTCATCCTCCTTTTTTGCTGTCCCCAATATCATAAAACCTTTCCTATAAAAATGGCATTAGTCATCTTTTGTGCGTTTAAAGATGAAATAAAGATTACAACCAACCCAAAAGCCATGCCATAGGAAAGGCGACAACGATCGTACTGATACAGACACACGCCAAAACCAGTAATGGCATTCCAACAAAGATGGAGATGAAGCCAAGTAGCGGATGATGCCAAATAAAGCGCTCCGCTTTTGCGTCAAATCTCTGTTCAAATCTTCTCGCCGCATTTGTAATGCTCATAATTGTTCACCTCATTTCTTTCTTGCAAGGCCATAATACCGCTAAAAGTATTAAGAGGGGAAAAGGGTCCTGCAATCGAAACAAAGATTGTATAAGACTTTGTCGCTCCAGAAAGTGATCTTACGGCTTTGTTCAAGCCTTGTGCGCTTTTGTCTGAAATCCGTCACGCTTTATAACGAGTCGTGATCCTTCAGGGTTTTGCTGCCAAATAGATGTCAAAACAGCAGTATAGCCCGGATGGAGGCGCTGTCGATAAAATAAAAAAAAGTGAACCTCTGGGTATTTCTACCCAGAAAAGTCCACATAGAAAGAGCTGCTTTGGATTTATAAGAGATCGCAGTTGTCCAAATCCCTGCCATGAATCGTAGTTGTGGATGTACATTTGATGCTCGGTCTGAACAGGCTAGATTGCAGCTGCCATTTTGGGCTCGAACCCGACAGATTTCCCGGCTTTGCATAAAAATCCGA
>ENA-OQAZ01000900-OQAZ01000900.1-human-gut-metagenome-genome-assembly--contig:-NODE-900-length-15648-cov-4.540300_pt1 | contig 15648 bp, 26 predicted proteins | sample MGYA00242737_ERZ504531 | MGnify/ENA primary metagenome ERZ504531 (study PRJEB26092, sample SAMD00036244) | human gut metagenome | host: Homo sapiens | study: EMG produced TPA metagenomics assembly of... | reverse complement strand
ATAGAAGACTTGATTTTGAAGACTGATACCTTACATCCATTGCACTGGAGACAGGAACTTTCTTCAGATCCGGTCAATGAACTGGCAGATATCGGCACTGGATGGCTATCAGCTGGTGTCTCATTCGGATGCACATTCACCGTCCAAGCTTGGAAGGGAAGCGGATCTTCTGGATATAGAGCTTTCCTATCAGGGATTGTGGGATGCAGTGCAGAACGGAAAAGGTCTTGAAGGGACGATTGAATTTTTTCCGGAAGAGGGAAAATATCATTTCGACGGGCACCGGAAGTGCGGCGTGTGCCTGAGTCCGAAAGAATCAGAGATGTATAACGGTATCTGCCGGTCTGCGGAAAGAAGCTGACCATGGGTGTGGATCACAGGATCCTGCAGTTATCTGATCGTGACGAGAGTTCAGCGGCCATGCCGGAAAGCGGCCGCCCATATGAAAGCCTGATGCCGCTGCCGGAGGTGATCTCCGCATGTGTGGGATTTTCCACGGCAAGCAAAAAAGTTCAGGGACAGTACGAGGCGTTGCTTGAAAAACTGGGTGCGGAATTTACCATATTGAGAGAGATTCCGCCGGAAGATATCCGAAAAGCCGGTGGAGAAGTTCTGGCGGAAGGCATCCGGCAGCTTCGTGCAGGTGAAGTTGTGCGGAAACCGGGATTTGACGGAGAATATGGAAAAATAGAATTGTTTTAACCGAATCAGGTAAGTTCCCGGCGAGGTTGCGAATATCGGCTTGATCCAATTAAGAAAATTTCTGAAATGGTGTGAAAAGAAGCAGCTGTTAAATATTTATGTATTGTGAAGAGTATTGCCGGTCATAGCGTGAGCTGCAAAAGGTAAAAGGCGATAATGATAAAGGATTGGAGCAGGATAGAGATCATGAAAGAAAAAATAGGCATCATATCAGACACTCACGGCCTTCTGCGGCCTGAGGTACTGGAAATCTTAAAAGACTGTAAGTATATCCTCCATGCCGGAGATGTCAATAAAGACGAGATCCTGGATGTACTGCGTTCCATGGGGAATCTCTATGTGGTCCGTGGAAATAATGATAAAGACTGGGCGGAAAATCTCCGCACCAGTCTAAGCTTTACCATTGGCGGCGTGAAATTTTTTATGGTCCATAACAAAAAAGACATTGCATGGGAGCTGGGGGACACCCAGGTGGTCATCTTCGGGCATACTCACAAATATTTCGAGAAGATGATCGATGACAGACTGTGGCTGAATCCGGGAAGCTGTGGAAGAAGCCGCTTTGGCGGGGAGGTTACCATGGCGGTGATGACTGTAGAGGATGGAAAATATCAGGTGGAAAAAATTATTTTGGCGGAGAATTCCGGAAAATGATAAAAATTTTGTTTAAAGATCCTTTTGCGCGGATATGTTTCTGGGGATTACTGGAATACGCTGATGCATAAAAGGATTTTTTGTATTTTATTGGATACAATCCTTGTAATTTTGGATTTGTAGCGTATAATTAGAAAACGTTTAAAACAAAAGTGGTCTTACCACTTTTGCAAAATTCGTTTGAGCGCAGAGTGTGAATATGCGCTTTACATGAATCAGGAGGGATGCAACATGAAGCATGTGCAGCAGTTTAGCATCATCCTGTTGATTTCCGTCATTGGAGAATTACTGAAAACCTTTCTTCCACTTCCGGTACCGGCCAGTGTCTATGGACTGATCATTATGCTGGTGGCTTTGCTCACAGGTATTCTGAAGCTGGATCAGGTCAAAGGTGCGGCAGATTTTCTGGTTGAGATCATGCCGGTGATGTTTGTACCGGCAGGTGTGGGACTGATCACAGCCTGGAGCACTCTGAAACCGATCTGTGTACCGGTTCTCATCATGACGTTTATCAGCACGGTGATCGTAATGGTCGTAACAGGAAAAGTAACACAGGGAGTGATTCGTATGGGAAAGAGAGGAACTGAAAAATGATGGAATTCATAAAAAACTCCGCATTTTTCGGAGCAATGATAAGTCTGATCGCCTATGAGATCGGTCTGATCCTGAAAAAAAAGTTTAAAATGGCGATCTTTAATCCGCTTTTGATCTCCATCATCTGTGTTATCGGTGTTCTTTTGCTCTTCCATATTGATTATGATGATTACAATGAAGGTGGAAAATATATCAGCTATCTGCTGACCCCGGCAACGGTCTGTCTGGCAGTGCCCCTTTATGAGCAGATCCATCTGCTGAAAAAAAATCTCAAGGCAGTGGCTGCCGGAATCTTTTCCGGAACGCTGGCCGGGCTTTGCAGTGTTCTGCTTATGGCGAAATTGTTTGGCTTTGATCATCAGGAATATGTCACTATGCTTCCGAAGTCTATCACAACTGCCATCGGAATGGGCGTTTCCGAGGAGCTTGGCGGTATCGTGACCATCACCGTTGCCGTGATCATCATCACAGGAGTTCTGGGAAATATGATCGCAGAGGTTGTCTACAAGATCGCAAAGATCGAGGAGCCGATCGCAAAGGGCCTTGGACTTGGAACATCTGCCCATGCCATCGGAACTGCCAAAGCCATGGAGCTTGGACCGGTAGAAGGAGCCATGAGCAGCCTTGCCATTGCAGTTGCCGGATTGCTTACGGTTGTCGGCGCATCGGTGTTTGCTGGAATGATGTGAATATTCACTTATCGGTGTAAAAGTTAAATCCATAGAAGAATAAAAATGTGTGAAAGGTCTGTCATATATGGCAGGCTTTTTTCTTTGGGCAGAATATCCTGGGCAGTTCACGAAAAGTAGTTACTGAGAACGGAGTGAACAATAACCACAGAAAAGGAAACCGGAGATGATTTTACTTCGGATGCAACAGAAGTGCCGGATGCAGCATTCTTTTTTGTGGATCTTAAAGACGAACATATTTTTGTATAAAATAAACAAATGTTCGAAAAAACCATATTTATACCGTTTTATTGGACTAAAAATGAGCTATAATGCAAACATACAGAAAATATGTTTGGAAAATATGTTCGATAAATCGTGGGACGAACATAGGACAGGGAGGATGGATCTTATGTGGAATACAGAGAGCAGCAGGAAGGCAGTATTGGCAGAAGGAAGATATGTGGAAGCTGAGAACGGACATTGCGGCAGACAGAAGCTTTCCTCAGGAATGGCAATGGTACTGGGCGCACTTCTTACAATGGAGATCATGCTTGGCGGGGCAATGCTGTTTAATTTTGATTTCCGTGGAGCAGATATCGTTGCCGTTGTATTGTCATTCATGGTATTATATTTTGCAGTGGTGGCATCACTGACAGACAAGTAATAGAACGGAGGGAGAGAGGATGCCAAGGGTCTTTAACCAGAAGATTAAAATTTTATATCTGATGCGCATTTTTCTGGAACAGACGGACGAAGAGCATCCGATGTCTGTGAAGGAGCTGATCTCCTATCTGAATAGTCTGGGAATCAGTGCAGAGCGTAAGACTGTCTATGATGATATTGAAACCCTGCGGAATTTTGGAATGGATATCCTGAACCGGCGGGAGCACCCGGCCGGTTTTTATCTTGCCAGCCGGGAATTTGAGCTTCCGGAGCTGAGACTTCTGGTGGATGCAGTACAGTCCTCCAGATGTATCACCAATGGGAAATCCCGACAGCTGATCAGGAAGCTGGAGAGCCTTGCCAGTGTTTATGAGTCCAGACAGCTGCGGCGACAGGGATTTGCAGAGAACAGTATCCGGACTGTAAACGAGAATGTGTATTACAGTATTGATATGATACAGCGTGCATTAACTGAGGACAGGCAGATTTCTTTTCAGTATTGTGAATGGACTGTGGAGAAGAAGCTGTGTCCGGAGAATGAGGGGGAACGATATTCGGTCAGTCCCTGGGGACTTGTATGGCAGAATGAGGAGTATTATCTGATCACTTACGACGAGAAGTGTGGAAGGGTTAAGCAGTATCTGGTAGATAAGCTCCAGCAGATCCGTATAGAGAAGGAAGTGCGATGCGGCAGAGAATTTTTTGAGAATTATGATATAGGTGAGCTGACATCCAGGACCTTCGGGATGTTTGGTGGAAAAGAGAAAACCATATGTCTGGAAGCACATAACCGCTTAGTCGGGGTGGTGCTGGATCGGTTTGGCAGAGATATTATGATACACAGGAAGGATCCTGAACATTTCAAAACACTGGTTCGTGTAAATATCAGTGACCAGTTCTTTGGCTGGATAGCCAGTCTTGGCCCGGATGCGGTGATCGCGTCACCGGATGAGGTTCGCGATAAGTACCGGGAATTTCTTGAGAAAAGTCTTTCTAATTACAACTGATAAATATATGATAAAGAAAATCTGTATATAATAAAGATTCAGGAAAATTCACTCCTGAGTCTGCAGGTTTTCAACAGAAATAATATATAAAAAAATAAATGAAAACAGACAAAAATGAGAAAAATTATATAATAACTGTAACTGAAATATAAAAATAATATAGATAGCATATGTGAAAAAGATAATAGACATCGCGATGCTTAAGTGCTATAATGCTTTCGACTCTTAGGAGGGAATAAATTTTGCCATTTCAGGCAGATTACGGACGGTGAAGATATGACTGTAAAAGCAAGAATGCTGAAGCTTCTGGAGCAGCACGAGAATGAACTGATATCCGGAGAGGCGGCAGCAGCAGAACTAAACTGCACAAGGGCAGCCATCTGGAAAGCTGTGAAATCCCTCCGTGAAGAGGGATATACCATAGAAGCTGGACCAAACAAAGGCTATGTGCTTCGAGGAGGCAGCCGTTTATCGGAAGAAGGAATACGGCTTTACCTCGATCATCCGGATGTCCCTGTAAAAATATACAGAGAACTGGATTCTACAAACCGGGCAGCCAAGGAGGCTGCATTTTCAGGAGAAGCAGGTCATGGTGCACTGATACTGGCGCGCAGACAGAAAAGCGGAAGAGGCCGAAGAGGCCGAAGTTTTTATTCTCCTGAAAATGCAGGACTTTATATGAGTATCGTTCTAAGACCGGACCGGACTCTGAAGGAAGGACTCCTGATCACTACAGCGGCGGCAACTGCAGTGTGCCGTGCAGTGAAGAAAATCTGCGGGATCGACCTTGGAATCAAATGGGTCAATGATCTGTATCTTCATAATAAGAAAGTGTGTGGGATACTGACAGAGGCTGTTACAGACTTTGAAAGCGGGAACATTGAGTTTGCAGTTGTAGGAATTGGTTTGAATCTGTTATATGCCGGAAGATGGGTTTCTGAAGATATACAGGAAACGGCTGGAGCATTGTTTGAAAACAGGAAGGACGCAGAGCATATAAACTGCAGTATTCTTGTGGCGGAGATCGTCAATCAGCTTCTTATGGAAGTGGAGACTCCGGGACTTTCCAGAGAATATACAGAAAATAATATCATTCCTGGAAACATGATCGTGATCACAGACGGACAGTGTACAAGGGAAGCTTATGCAGAATCCATAGCACCAGATGGAAGGCTTCTTGTAAGAGAACAGGATGGTTCAGAAACCCTGCTTTCTTATGGAGAGGTATCTGTACGCAGAAAGTCGGATTAAGGTCAATCAAAATAAATTGTGTATTTTGTATAAAAAACAGATTCTTTTTTGTACAAAACAGGCAAAAATAATATTGACATTCTGGAAATGCGGAGTAAAATAAAGTCAACTACAAGGCGTGGTCATACCAATTATAAAAAGATGCGATCAGCGCCAAGAGAAAAGGAGGGAGAAAAACGGGAGATTTATCAAGTACACTGGCAGAAGAGCTAAACAGTAAGACAGCCTTTACCATTCCGGTGTTTGGTGGAATACCAATTGCAGAATGTGTGGTAGTCACATGGGTCATCATGGCGGTTCTTGTGATTCTGTCTCTGATCTTAGTTCGGAATCTCAGTGTGGAAAATCCGGGTAAGAAGCAGCTGCTTCTGGAAACCGGGGTAAGTTTTCTTCAGGATTTCTTCATGGGTATCCTTGGAGAAGAAGGCAAACAGTATGTGCCTTATTTGATGTCAACCGTAATCTACATCGGAATAGCCAATATCGCAGGCGTATTTGGTTTTACACCACCGACGAAGGACATGAATGTTACCATTGCGCTGGCGCTGATGAGCATTATTCTGATCGAGTATGCAGGCTTTCATAAGAGGGGACTGAAGGGTTTCCTGAAAAGCTTTGCGGAGCCGGTTCCGATCATGCTTCCGATCAACATTCTGGAAATAGCGATCAGACCTACATCTCTCTGCATGCGGTTGTTCGGTAATGTTCTGGGAAGCTTCGTAGTTATGAAGCTGCTGGAGTTTGTTTGTCCGGCCATTCTTCCCATACCATTCAGCCTGTATTTTGATTTCTTCGATGGATTCATACAGGCGTATGTATTTGTATTTTTAACATCCTTGTTCATCAAGGAAGCAATTGAGTAGTGAAGCGGAAGCTCCGCTTGATCTAAAAATGAAAAAAATTGTATTTTACAGGAGGAAAAAACTATGTTAATCGCAATTGGTGCAGCTATCGCAGTTCTTACAGGTATTGGAGCAGGTATTGGTATCGGTCTTGCAACATCTAAAGCAGTAGAAGCTATCGCAAGACAGCCAGAGGCAGAGAGCAAGATCAGTAAAGCACTTCTTCTTGGATGTGCTCTTGCAGAGGCAACAGCTATTTACGGTTTCGTAATCGGTCTTCTGATCATCATCATGCTTGGCTAATAGGTAAAGACGAGATACTAATTCAGGATTAAGAGAGGCAGGTGGACCAGGTGATTAAAATTGATATCAACCTTGTCTTTACTATTATAAACCTGATCGTTCTTTATCTTTTAATGAAGAAGTTCCTTTTCGGTCCGATCATTGGTGTTATGGAGAAAAGAAAAGCCATGATCGATGAGCAGTTTGCTTCAGCAGAGAAGACAACCACTGAAGCAAACCAGCTGAAAGGACAGTATGAGGATGCACTGAAATCTGCGAAGGAGGAATCCTTCAGTATTGTAGAGCAGGCTAAGGACGAGGCAAAAGTACAGGCAGACAGCATCGTGAAGAGAGCTAATGATCAGGCTGGCCAGATTCTTGAGAAAGCAAGAAGAGACATCAGCACTGAGCAGGAAGCTGCTATGAAAGCGATGGAAGGCAAAGTGGCTGAGCTGGCAATGGATGCAGCATCCAGAATCATGGGAAAAAAGAACGACGAAGCACAGGATATGTCCCTATATGACCAGTTTTTAGAAGGAGCAGGTGATCCTCATGACAGAGACGTCCATTAATTATGCAAAAGCATTATACGGTCTTTCTGTCCCGGGGGAGGCAATCTGCGAAACAGGAAAGATTTTTAAGAATACACCTGAGATAGGTAAAATGCTTGAAAATCCACTTGTTTCCCTCAAAGAAAAAGAACAGGTAATAGAGCGGATTTTTCCGCAGGAAATGAAGAGTTTTCTTAAAGTAACGTGTAAGTATCAGAAGATTGACAGAATCGGAGAGATCCTTGAAGCTTATGATGCTTACAGCCGGGAACAGAAAGGAATTCTCAAGGCAGAGCTTCTTTATGTAACACGTCCTGCCGAAGCGCAGGAAAATAAGATGAAGGAGTTTCTCCGTAGCCAGTTTTCTGCCAGAGAAGTGGAACTTACCCTTACAGAGGATAAAAGCCTTGTAGGTGGATTTGTTCTCCGGGCAGGAGATCGTGAGTACGACTGGAGCCTCATCGGACGTTATAAGAAACTGAAACAGAAATTAACCCGGAGGTGAAATTGAATTGGGTGCAATAAATCCAGATGAAATCATTTCGATTCTCAAGGAAGAAATAAAGAACTATGACGAAATCAGCAAGGACCAGGAAGTAGGCACTGTCATCTCCGTGGGAGATGGCATCGCAACTGTTTATGGTATCGATCATGCCATGTACGGTGAGGTTGTGACTTTCGAGAATGGTCTGAAAGGTATGGTACAGGATGTCCGTGCCAACAGCATGGGATGTATTCTTTTCGGAAAGGATACAGGAATCAAGGAAGGCACCAAGGTTGCCAGAACTGGCAAACAGGCAGGTATTCCGGTAGGTGATAAATTTATCGGAAGAATCGTAAACGCACTTGGTGAGCCTATTGATGGAAAGGGAGAGATCCAGGCAGAGGAATACCGCCCGATCGAGAACCCGGCTCCTGGAATCATCGATCGTAAGTCTGTAACTGTACCTCTGGAAACAGGAATCCTTTCCATTGATTCCATGTTTCCGATCGGCCGTGGACAGCGAGAGCTGATCATCGGCGACAGACAGACAGGTAAAACATCCATCGCAACAGATACGATCATCAACCAGAAAGGTAAGGATGTGATCTGTATCTATGTTGCCATCGGACAGAAAGCTTCTACCGTTGCAAAGGTAGTTTCCAATCTTGAAAAATACGGTGCAATGGAGTATACAACTGTATTCTCCGCAACAGCCAGTGACTGTGCACCGCTTCAGTATATTGCTCCTTACGCTGGTACTGCTCTTGCAGAGTATTTCATGTATCAGGGCAAAGACGTATTGATCGTATATGATGATCTTCCAAGCATGCAGTGGCATATCGTGCATTGTCACTTCTGCTTGAGCGTTCTCCGGGACGTGAGGCATATCCTGGTGACGTATTCTATCTTCATTCCAGACTTCTGGAGCGTTCCAGCCGTCTGAGTGAAGAGGCAGGCGGCGGATCCATTACGGCACTTCCGATCATCGAGACACAGGCCGGTGATGTATCTGCATACATTCCTACAAACGTAATTTCCATCACAGATGGTCAGATATTCCTGGAAAGTGATCTGTTCTTCTCAGGTATGCGTCCGGCAGTCAATGTTGGTCTTTCCGTATCCCGTGTTGGTGGTGCTGCACAGACCAAGGCTATGAAGAAAGCTTCCGGTAGTGTACGTATCGACCTGGCACAGTACAGAGAGATGGAAGTGTTCACCCAGTTCAGTTCAGATCTGGATGAGGCTACAACTGCACAGCTGAAATACGGAAGCTGTCTGATGGAGCTTCTGAAACAGCCGCTCTGCAGCCCGTTAAGTCTTCATCAGCAGGTAATTACTCTCTGCGTTGCGACTCACAAGCTGATGGTAGATGTAGAAAAGAAAGAGATCAAGAAATATCAGAAGGATCTTCTGGAGTACTTTGATAATGTATATCCTGAGATCGGCAAAGAGATCGAGACTACAAAGCAGCTCTCTGATGAGCTTGTAGAGAAAATCGTAAAGGCGGCAGAAGAATTCAGAGATAAGAGCAGGTAGGTGTTGATATGGCAAATGCAAAAGAAATACAGACTCGTATGAAAAGCATTCAGGACACCATGAAGATCACCAATGCGATGTACATGATTTCTTCTTCCAAGATGCAAAAGGCCAAGAAGATCCTGCAGGATACGGAACCATATTTCTATAATATGCAGGCCGCCATTGCCAGGATCCTCCGTCATATGCCGGATATCCAGCATCCTTTCTTCAGTGAGCGTCATCTTGTTCCGAAGGATGAAAGAAAGTAGGTACCATTGTCATTACAGGTGATAAAGGTATGGCTGGTGCATACAATCATAATGTACAGAAAATGACAGAAGATTTCATGGAAGAGGTACCGGGACATCACAAGCTGTATGTCCTTGGTATGGTAGGGCGTCAGTATTTCGGCAAGAGAGATGTGGATATGGACGGCAGTTTTCATTATACCGTGCAGAAGCCGACTATGCACAGAGCACGCCTTATCACAGATGAGATCGTACGTGCGTTTTTGGAAAGAGAGCTGGATGAAATTCACATTGTCTATACACAGATGCTGAATGCGATGGCAATGGAAAATGTGAATATGCAGCTTTTACCGCTGAAAAAGGCTGATTTTAAAGTGGGTCAGATTCCGGCAGATATTTATCAGGAGGAGATCGTGTTATCTCCGTCTGCAGAGGTGCTTCTGGATACTATGATCCCAACTACCTTACAGGTGTGATCTATGGATGTCTTGTAGAGCATATGCCAGTGAGAACAGTGCGAGAATGACAGCAATGCAGTCCTCTACAGATAGTGCGAAGGCGATGCTGAAGGATCTTTCCATTCAGTATAATCGTGCACGTCAGGCTGCGATCACGCAGGAGATCACAGAGGTTATCAGCGGTGCTAAAGCACAAAAAAGGAAGTGATGACTATGAATAAAGGTAAGATCGTACAGGTTATGGGACCTGTTGTAGACGTTGTTTTTGAAGACGGACAGCTTCCGGATATCAAGGATGCCTTGAAGTTGAGAACAACGGTAAGAGATGCGTTATGGAGGTGTCCCAGCACCTTGGAAATAATATCGTGCGCTGCATCATGCTGGGAGCCAGCGAGGGCCTGCAGCGAGACAGAGAAGTAACAGCTACCGGAAGCGGTATCAAGGTTCCGGTTGGAGATAAAACACTTGGTCGTCTGTTCAACGTTCTTGGAGATACCGTAGATGGCGGTGATTCCCTGGACGGTGAGGAGCATTGGGTCATCCATCGTGATCCGCCTTCATTTGAAGAGCAGAAACCGGCAGTTGAGATCCTGGAAACAGGTATCAAGGTTATCGACCTTCTTGCTCCATATGCAAAAGGTGGTAAGATCGGTCTGTTCGGTGGTGCCGGTGTTGGTAAGACAGTCCTTATCCAGGAGCTGATCCAGAATATCGCTACCGAGCATGGTGGATATTCTATTTTCACCGGTGTCGGTGAGCGTTCCCGTGAGGTAATGACCTTTGGACAGAAATGAAGGAATCAGGTGTTCTTGAGAAGACAGCCTTAGTGTTCGGACAGATGAACGAGCCGCCCGGAGCACGTATGCGTGTTGCGGAGACCGGACTTACTATGGCAGAGTATTTCCGTGATCAGGAGCACAGAGACGTACTTCTTTTTATTGATAATATCTTCCGTTTTGTACAGGCAGGATCTGAGGTTTCCGCTCTGCTTGGACGTATGCCGTCCGCAGTAGGATACCAGCCTACGCTGGCAACTGAGATGGGTGAGCTTCAGGAGAGGATCGCATCTACCAAGGAAGGATCCGTTACATCCGTACAGGCCGTATATGTACCGGCCGATGACCTGACTGACCCGGCTCCGGCAACAACATTTGCTCATCTGGATGCGACAACGGTTCTTTCCCGTAAGATCGTTGAGCAGGGTATTTATCCGGCTGTAGATCCGCTTGAGTCTACTTCCCGTATCCTGGAGGCAGATATTGTTGGTGAGGAACATTACGAGGTTGCACGTAGAGTACAGGAGATTCTTCAGAAATATAAAGAGCTCCAGGACATCATTGCTATTCTTGGTATGGAGGAGCTCTCAGAGGAAGATAAGCAGACAGTATTCCGTGCAAGAAAGATCCAGAAGTTCCTTTCACAGCCGTTCCATGTAGCTGAGAACTTCACCGGTATCAAAGGTAAATATGTACCGCTGAAAGAGACGATCCGTGGCTTCAAGGCAATCATTGACGGTGAAATGGATGAGTATCCGGAGAACGCATTCTTTAATGTTGGAACCATTGATGATGTAATTGCAAAAGCAAAAGCCGAGGAGAACCGGCAGTAAGGAGCGGCTATGAGTGAGACATTTGGCCTGGAAATATATGCCAGCAATAAACTGGCTTATGCAGGACGTGCTCAGAAGCTTATTATCCCGGCAGTGGATGGTGAGCAGGGATTTCTTGCTCATCATGCGAATGTGGTAGCAACCATTATTCCAGGTGAGATGCGTTTTGAGGATGCAGATGGAAATACACATGTTTTTGCTGTGAGCAGCGGATTTGTTGAGATGATCAATAACCGTGCCAAGCTGTTCTGTCTCAGTGTAGAAAGCCCCGAGGAAATCGATATCCGTCGTGCGCAGGAAGCGAAGGATCGTGCAGAGGAGCAGCTTCGTCAGAAACAGAGTATTATGGAATACCACAGGAGTCAGCTGGCTCTTGCGAGAGCAATGACACGTCTTAAGGTAACACATAAGCAGTAAATTTAAATCATATAAAAAGATCCATTGTCAGGAAACTGACAGTGGATCTTTTTTTCTCTGTGTTATTTTGTGGATGAAGTAGAATCAGAATCGGTATTTTCCAGATCAGCAATGGGAGAAGCTTCAGATGCTGTATCTTTGTCGGAGTTATCAGAAGTATGAACAGGCTTTTCTGTCAGCTGCTGATATGGACGATAGGGTTCCCAGTAATGCTCTTCTTTTGTTTCGGTTTCCTGTTTCAGCTTCTTTTTCTGCTGAGTAAGAAGATAAATACCTGCAGCAATGATACCTGCAGCAATGATGATCTGCGGAAGGCTGTTGCAGATATTGTATACATAGTCGACTATATTAGTCGGTACAATGAGGTACAAAAGACTTGTGAAACGACTCCACAGGATGCAGATACCAAGCAGGATCAGGACCCATGCAGCTGCACTTTGATGCTTTTGTAAGAATTTTCCCATATCACCGGAAAGCTGATCCATGTGAAGAATGTAATTATCCTCTACAGAGTAGAATTCTTCTTCTGACAGGGATTTCAGATTATGGACATTAAAAAAACTATAGAACCATATTACCGGGAGAAACATGGCCAGCCATCCAAGGCCGGTTATGGATGCCAGTGCGATCGATCCCCAGAACAGCAGCATAATGCTGATTCCCTGTTTTTTAAATCCCATGTACATTTCCCCGGCACCGGGGATCAGGGAAAAGATAAATACCCAGAAACCATGTTTTTGTTTTTTCATAAATTTACTTGCCTCCGTTTATAATTTTATTCGTAAGATCATTCAGATTATTACTGATCTTCTGAGAATGTTCACTGAGCTGGGAACCTACCTCTCTGGAAAGCTGATTCAGGCCGGAACCAATGTCAAGGGATGAAGAAATCTTAACTTTTGTTTCCGGTGAAGGATGAAGAGCCGTAAAATCTGTCTGCGATACAGAAAAAAGCATGATCAGCGCAACACCCATACCTACGGCAGTCCGTAAGCCTGCACAGAGAAGCTTCATCCAATAAGCAGTTTCATGTATTTTTCTGGAAGCCTGAACTTCCGGAGAAGCTGCCTTTTTCAGAATTTCATCCTGCAGATAGGATGGAGCATACTCAGAAGCGGCATCCTCATTCTGAAGAAGTTCATCCAGACAGAAATCACATTGATCCATATGCTCCAGAAAACGGATCATTTCATCCGTATTCATGGTTCCGTTCTGGAATTTCTGGAATTCATCCTGTGGTATGTGCATCTAATCACTCCTTTCCAGCAGTGCCTTCAGCATAGATCTGGACCGGTAGATCTGCGTCTGGACTGTTTTGATATTTTTATTCTGCGCTTTTGCAATTTCTGCGGCGGTTTTTTCTTCGCAGAAATGCTCAATGGCAACCTCCCTGTAGGGGCTCTTTAGCGCTGAACATAAATGTCGGATCCGATCCTTGAAATCTTTGTCCAGAAATGCCTCCTCCGGGGAAAACTCTTTATCATGGAGCTGTTCAAAATAGGTGTCCTCTGTGGGAATGGTACGTCTGCCGGCTGCTTTCAGATGATCCAGACATTTTCTGACTGCGATCTTGCTGAGCCAGGCTTTTTCGTAGGTGCCATCAAAACGGGAGAGATTTTTGTAGGCGGAAAGAAAAACATCCTGTGTCAGATCCTCGGCGTCAAAGGGATTGCCCACTGATTTCAGACAAATGGAAAATATTAAATTTTGGTATGTATGTATCAGATATTCCAGATATTCTTCCGTGTGATGCAATCAGCTCCCTTCTCTTCCCGTTTCATTTATTATAACGCGGAACCTGAAGGAAAGACTTCAGCTTTTATGGAAAAATATGTAAATCATTGGATAAATGCCGTTTTTATATAGCGGGGAGAGAAATTTGGTCTATACTATAAGTCGTCAGAGCAGAGATGCAGAAGGATGAGACAAATGACAGAGACGAAACGCTTATATTATGAAGATGTATATAAAAAAGAATTTACAGCCAAAGTCCTGGAGTGCAGAGAAGCCAAAAAAGGCTTTCATATCATTCTGGATGAGAGTGCTTTTTACCCGGAGGCGGCGGACAGCCAAGCGATACCGGATATCTCAACGATGTGAAAGTAAAGGAAGTGCATGAAAAGGAGGGAGAACTTCTCCATTATACAGAGCAGCCGATGGAAGCCGGAACAGAAGTACAGGGACGCATTGACTGGGCAAGAAGATTTGATCTGATGCAGCAGCATTCCGGTGAGCACATGGTGAGCGGACTGATCCATGAGGCTTACGGATATGATAATGTAGGCTTCCATATGGGGAGCGATACCATTACCATAGATCTGAATGGTCCGTTGGATGAGGCGCAGCTTGCTGAGATCGAGCGGAAAACAAACCAAAAGATATGGGAAGACACGCAGATAAAGATCATATATCCTACAGCGGAGGAACTGGAAAAAATCGACTACCGAAGCAAAAAAGAGCTTACCGGTCAGGTGCGGATCGTGGAATTTCCGGGTGCAGATATCTGTGCCTGCTGTGGCACACATGTGACACATACCGGAGAGATCGGAATGGTGAAACTTCTTTCCGTGGAAAAATTCCGTGAAGGTGTCCGTATTGAGATGATCTGCGGAAAACGTGTTCTGGATTATTTGAATATGATCAACGAGCAGAACCATCAGATTTCTGTAAAGCTTTCTGCAAAAATGGATAAGACTGCGCAGGCAGTGGAACGTCTTCAGGAAGAGAATTTCCGCTTGAAAGGACAGGTTGGTCAGCTGGTAGACGACATGTGCCGGAAAGAGGCAGAGCGTTATGCAGGAAGCGGAAGCGTTCTCATCTTTATGGACGGAATGGATGCAGACAGTGTGCGGAAGCTTGCAGATGCGGTGACACAGACCTGCCAGGGCTGCTGTGCGGTTTTTTCCAGAAATGCAGATGGAAGCTATAAGTATGCAATGGGTGAAAAGGACGGAGATCTTCGCCGATTTACAAAGGAAATGAATGAGAAATTAAATGGACGCGGAGGTGGGAAGCCGTTTTTTGTACAGGGGTCGGTGCAGGCATCTGAGAAAGAGATCCGAAACTTTTTTGAGCAGTGATGAAAATGTTTGGAGAATGTCATGCACATATATTTCTCAATGGCTATGATTACCGGAAAGCCGTTGAGACACAGAAAAACGGACCACGGGATGCTCTGATCCGTGCTCATCTTGAGGAATACCGGAAAAGAGGAATCCGTTTTGTGAGAGACGGAGGAGATCATTACGGTGTGTCAAAGCGGGCTGCCAGACTGGCTCCGGAATATGAAATTGACTATCGCACACCGGTTTTTGCCATTTATAAAGAGGACCATTATGGGAAGATCGTTGGAAAAAGCTTCTCAGACATGAAGGAATATCATAGAAGAGTTCTGGAGCTGCCGCTGAAGGTGCGGATTTTATCAAGATCATGACTACAGGGCTTCTGGATTTTGCAGATCACGGGAAAATTACGGGAACGCCGCTTTCAGCAACGGATGTGAAAGAAATGGTACATGTTGCTCATGAAGAGGCTTTGCCGTGATGAGCCATACAAATGGATGCTATGGCGTACAGGCAGCAGTGGAGGCTGGTGTTGACAGTATTGAGCATGGGAACTATATGGATGATGAGACGATTTCCATACTGGCAGACAGTGAAAGCGTGTGGGTTCCGACACTTGTAACTGTGCGGAATCT
>ENA-OQAZ01000899-OQAZ01000899.1-human-gut-metagenome-genome-assembly--contig:-NODE-899-length-15665-cov-2.914725_pt1 | contig 15665 bp, 18 predicted proteins | sample MGYA00242737_ERZ504531 | MGnify/ENA primary metagenome ERZ504531 (study PRJEB26092, sample SAMD00036244) | human gut metagenome | host: Homo sapiens | study: EMG produced TPA metagenomics assembly of... | reverse complement strand
GAAAGTTACCGAGAAAATAATGACTGAGTTTTCGGATTTGAATCTATGCCCGATTAACAACCGTCAGGGAATTGTAATTGATGGTGAAGGTTCAAAGGTTATTTGCAAAGACTAATTTGAAAATTCCCATTTATCAAGCCCTTTGAGAGAGGAGAAATCTTTTCTCAAAGGGCTTTTTCTATTTTTACGGATATTCGCAAACTACAAGAAAAAGCCGAAACCTCATATACTTTAATCACAGAGGAAGTGGAGGTTTTGATATGAGTAACAGCTTAGCGGCAGTACATCCAGAATTGATTGCAGAGTGGTCAGAAAAGAATTTACCACTGACACCGGACAGTATAACTTTCGGCTCGAATAAGAAAGTATGGTGGAAAGGTGCTTGCGGTCACGAATGGGAAACAAGCGTAAAGGCTCGTTCCAACGGCGAGAAATGCCCGATATGCTCCGGTGCAAGAGTAGTTGCAGGCATTAACGATTTAAGTACATTGAAGCCGGAATTAGCTTCAGAGTGGTCAGAGGAAAATGAAATCAAACCGACAGAGGTATCTATCGGCTCACACAAGAAAGTGATATGGAAATGTAAATTAGGACACGAATGGATAGCCACTGTAAAGAGCAGAACCATCAACAAAACAGGCTGTCCGTATTGCTCCCATAATAAAGTGCTTGCAGGATTTAATGACCTTGCAACCCTGTTCCCGGAAGTTGCAGACGAATGGTCTGATAAGAATGAAAAGAAGCCTACCGAAGTTATGGCGTTTGCAAACAGCAAGGCTTGGTGGAAGTGCAGAACCTGCGGTTATGAATGGAATACGCTTATCTCTACTCGTTCTGGTGGCAGTAAATGCCCCTGTTGCAGTGGCTATACATTTATTAAAGGAAAAAATGACCTGAAAAGTACACACCCACAGATAGCCAAAGAATGGTCAGAGAAAAAACTATCCTCTGCAACCGGATGAAGTCAATGCAAAGTCGAGGAAAAATGTATGGTGGCATTGCAGAAAATGTGGAAACGAGTGGAAATCAGTTATAAATGCCCGTGTGAAAGGAACGGTTTGCCCTGTCTGTGCAGAGCGAGAAGTGCTTGCCGGATACAATGGCCTTGCAACAACTGATAGAGAATTGCTTGTTGAGTGGGATTATGAATTAAACAAGTTAAAACCGACAGAAGTTTCAAGAAATTCGGCAAAGAGAGCATGGTGGCAATGCAGATACGGTCATTCTTGGAGTATGAAGATAAACGAGCGTACTGTTCTCGGAAAAGGGTGCAGAATATGTGAGCAGGAGTATCTGTCGTTGTTCCCGGCTCTTGTAATCAGTTATTATGCCAATTTGAAAGGATTAGTTGAACTTGGCTCTGATAGGTTATTCGGCATTCCACTTGATGTATATATCCCACTGGAGCAGATTGCCATTCAAGTGAATACGGACTCGGAGAAGATAGACATACTAAAGGAACATCTCTGTAAACAACGTGGAATCAAACTCATTAAGTTGCCGATGAAACCAAACGAAGCGGAACCCGAATATGCACAGCGTATCAAAGCAGCATTTCAGAGCGTACATATATTTATATCTTCCGATACAGAAGAATCTAGCTATGAATGTGCAGCTTGATAAGGAAAAGCATATGGAGAATGCGAAGGTGCAGGAACAGACAGAGCCGGAGAGGGCAGAGGCTGAGCGAGTGGAAGCAGAGATTGTATATTCACCGATAGTTGCTGAACCACAGGAGTATCAGTATAATGCAGATGCATTTGAGGCTAGAGGAGTGGATGATGTGAAGCAGGAAGCGGCACATAAGGAAGTATCAAAGGTAAGAGAAGATAAAGCCAGATAGATGTGAGGACGTGGAAGAGATTCTGCGTCCTTTTTTACTTTATAGGAAAGACCGCCTACGGCGCTCTCTTGAATTGAAAAAGGCCCGCACGGAGGCGGGCACATTAAGCAGACGATTGATGCTTAGAAGATATAAAAACCTTCTTCTCCAAAACCGTCATCAAGTTCATCATCATTTAAGAAATAAAACGCGTGCTTGCACATGAAACAGACGGAGCATTAAAAGTATTCAGTGATTTATTGAATATCTAATATGCAATTTGATAATAAAAGTTATGGATCAGACTTTTTGACATCCAAAACTATATAGCTTTATAAATAAAAGAAGCAGTTACTTCACGAAAATTCGTTAAGCAACTGCTTCTTTTATTATTTGTGGCATAGAATATTTACAGAGCGAACGGTTATTAAGGTTAAGGTCTTGTATAATCGTCCATATAAAACCGATATTGTTCTCCGCGGATATAGTCACGGCAAATATGAACAAGATTATAGTCTGTGTCAAAAATCTCGGAGTATAAATAGAATAAAGGTTCTCCATTGGTGACGCGTAAATGTTTGGCAAGCGAACCAGAAGCGCGTGCCAGTTCAAGGTACGAATTACGGGAGCCTTAACCTGAATATGGTAGGAATCTTTTAGAAGCTGATAAAGGGAACCATCTAATGATTCATCTAAAAGAAATTCATATTTGGGATAAGGAAACAGATTGCTTTCGTAAATCATTGGGATACCATCGGCAAGATCGACACGTTCGATCAAGACTGCCTTTGAGCCAGTTGGAACATTCATTGTTTTGGCTTCTTCCTCAGATAACTCGGTTACGGAGCGTTTGATCACAAGGCGGGATGGAATACATCCATTTGCTTTACATGCATCAGCAAAGCCAAGAAGATGTTCCATTTTGCGTTGGATTTTGCGGGATTTTACAAAAGTTCCTTTTCCCTGACGTTTTACAAGATAATTTTCCTGACATAATTCTTCAACAGCACGTCTTACGGTGATGCGGCTGACTTTGTAATGTTCGCTTAATTCTATTTCAGTAGGTATTTTTTCGTTGTCCGGATAAGTGCCATCTTTGATTGCAGCTTTGATTGCTTCTTTTAGCTGCATATATAATGGAGTTTCTGCATTCATATCAAGTTTCATTATAATTCTCCTTTAAATATACAACGTATATTAGTTATAGATATACGATTCACAGATACATTATAGCGGAAACAGACTTAAATAACAACAAAATCAATCCATTTCGTAACAAAAAAAGTAAAAGATAAATCATATGACTGACAAAGATATTGTGCATATAATACAAAAATAAAAGTTTGATCTTAGTAAAAACATAGAAAGTAAACATATAACGTTATATAACGATTGCATATAACGTTATAATATGATATAACATAATCATCAAATGAAGCAATAAGAACGGAGGGAGAACATGGGAAAGCAAAAAGCAGATTATCTGTTAAGATCAGATCATATTTTTACATCTACTGTTGAGAACCCATTTGCAGGATATGTTGCAGTAAGCGGACAGAATATCCTGGCGGTTGGAACGGATGATGGAAGTGATTGGATTGACGAACAGACAGAGGTTCTGGAATTGGAAGATCAGTTGGTGACACCGGGATTTATTGATGTACATACTTTTTTTACGGGTTATGCGATTTTCCATATTGGAATTGATATGTCTGGCATAACATCGCAGGAAGAGTTTTTACAGAAGATAAAGGAACAGGTTGAAAAAGAGAAAGAACCTTCCACTGTATTTGGACATGGATGGAATTCAAACGGATTCGAAACGGAAGGTCTGGAAGAAAAGCTGAATGAAGCATATCCGGATCGGGCAGTTATCGTATTTGCAGCAGACCGCAGCACATGCATGATGAACCGGAAAGCGGAAGAAACATATGGATTTAATCCGAAAGAATGCTATCCGGAAGCCTATCACAAGATTATGCCGGAGTATTTAAATGATCGGGAATTCATAGAACCGGAATTTAAAGATTATATGAAGCTGATGAACAGCCGTGGAGTTACAACGGTAAAAGAAATGGGATTTGATGATTTTTATGGATTTGACTCATTTCTGAAAGAAAAAGAAGAACAGAAGGAATTGTCACTTCGAACATTTTTTATGTCGCAGCCGGTTGGTGAAGGAATCAACATTGAACATGGAAAAAGAATGAGAGAGAAGTTCCAGGGTGATTTCATCCGGTTCTCCGGATATAACCGAATGACAGACGGAACGGTGGCAAGTACAAAGGGTGGATCTGTTAGAGCCTTATGAAGGAACGGACATGCATTGCAGTATCCAGGTGGATTATCCAATGATTGAAAAAGAAGTGCAGCTTGCTGATGAAAATGGATTCCGTTATTCACTGCATGCACAGGGGGATGGAGCAGTACATAAAGTGGCTGGTATTTTTGATAAATGTCAGAAGAAAGATGGAAAGCTTGTGAACCGTCATGCTGTGACAGATATGGAATTTTCCAATCCGGCAGATTTGAAAAAGATGGGTGAAATTGGTGTGACTGGAGAAATCTATTTCCAGATTATGTCATTGGATCCAGCGGATGATGTGAAAAAATCGATTGAAGAGACGATCGGAACAGAGCGAGGCAAGTATTTCTGGAATCGAAGAGGTATGCTTGATGGAGGAATGACATTATCAGGAGCAACAGATCTGCCACTGATGATCACAGACATTCCGGAAGCAATTTTCCATGGCTGTGGTGGATATTTCCCAGATGGAAAAGAACAGTACAATGTACAGAACACGATTACAATCGCTGAAATGTTAAAAGCATGGACGTATGGTGGAGCTTATAACATAGGAATGGAAGATAAGCTTGGAACGTTAGAAGCAGGAAAACTGGCAGATATAGCAGTTCTTGATCGGAATGTCTTTGAAGTACCGATGAGCGAGATGAGAGATGTAAAAGTTTCCATGACAATGGTAAATGGAAAACCGGTATATACAAAAGAATAATAAAAAATTATGATGATAGAAAGGAGAAGAAACATGGCACAGATCAACAGAGACAGAATTGCAGGAATGAATATTCATTATTTATATTATTCACTCCCGTATTTTCTGGATGCACAGCAAAAGCTTGGTGTGAAGACGATTGAGTTATGGCTGGTGCACCGCATTTCTTTTTGGACAGTATGTCTTACTCGGATTGTACAAAAGTACGGCATGAAGTAGAGTCAAGAGGAATGCAGGTAAAGATACTGACACCGGAAAACTGTACTTATCAATATCAGTTCGCAGCCCAGGAGCCGGAGCTTTATGAAAAAAGCTTTGCATATTTTGCCAATGCATTGAAGGCTGGAGAAGAACTTGGCATAGAAACAATGGCAATTAACTCCGGCTGGGGTTATTGGAATGAAGACCGTGAAGAAGCATGGAAGCGTTCAAGAGAGATGCTTTCAAGACTGGCAGATGAGGCAGCAAAACACAATATTAATCTGGCGATGGAATCATTAAGACCACAGGAGTCCCAACTTGTTGTAACGCTTGCAGATGCGAAAAGGATGCACGATGAAGTGAATCATCCGAATTTGAAAGTAATGATTGATACAACTGCAATGGGAGTCGCCGGAGAGACAATTGACGAATGGTTTGATACATTTGGCGATGAGATTATTCATATGCATTTCATAGATGGAAATCCATACGGACATCTGATCTGGGGAGATGGCAATCATCCACTTGGAGAATGGATTGATACGGTTGTCAGACGGGGATACAAAGGATACTTCGGCCAGGAAATTACAGATTTTGATTATTTTGAAGATCCGGCATCACATGACAAACGGAATATGGAAGCTTATAAGCCTTACTTAATAGGCTGATTACGGGGGATTTGAAAATGGAAAATAAGAAAAAATTTAAACTTCAACTGCCGCATGTATATACGCTGGCATTTATATTGATTATAGGATTTGCAATCCTGACATGGATTTTGCCAAGTGGACAGTTTGACAGACAATTAATTAATACAGCAGCAGGAGAACGTGAAGTTGCGGTAGCCGGAACCTATCATGTGATAGATAAAGTGAGTGAATCCGGTGATTTAAGACAAGGACTGCATGAAATTTTAATGGCACCTACAAGAGGTATTCAGGCAGCTGCAGATGTTGTTGCATTCGTTTTACTGATCGGTGGTACATTCCAGATTTTAACAAAGACAAATGCGATGAATCGCGGAATCCGGAAGGTTATTTTAAGATTAAAAGGAAAAGAAGTTTTACTGATACCGATTCTGATGATTCTGTTAGGAATTGGTGGAACGACATTTGGTATGTCGGAGGAGGTTATTCCATTCTATGTTATGCTGATCCCTATTTTCTTTGCAATGGGATATGACTCCATGACGACCTTCATGATTGTATTCTTAGGACCACAGATTGGATATGCAGCATCTACCACAAACCCGTTCAACGTTCTGATCGCACAGGGTGTTGCTGGAATCCATGGCAACCCACAGCTAGTATACAGATATATCTGGTGGGCAATTATGATGACTGTTACCATCGCTTATGTTATGCGATATGCAATGAAAGTAAAGAAGAATCCAACCGGATCCATCACTTATCAGGATGACCTTCTGAAAAAACAGGAATTTATGATGGATGAAAAGGATACAGGATTTACTTTAAGAGATAAACTGGTATTACTTGTATTTGCAGTAGGAATGGGAATTATTGTGTACGGTATTCTTGCACATGGATGGTATATGGATGAGATTTCCGGCGTGTTCCTTGCAATGGGTATTTTAATGGGTATTGTTGGCGGACTTTCTGAGAAAGAGATCGCAGAACAGTTCGTGATCGGTGTAAAAGATCTTGCGTTTGCAGCAGTTGTAATTGGTATATGCGAGGTATTCTGGTTGTTGCAGAAAACGGAATGATCATTGATACGATCCTGAATTATTTATCAGGAGCACTTGCAGGTGTAGGAAGCGCAGCATTTGTTGCAGTAATGTATCTGGTTCAGTCATTATTGTCACTCCTTGTTCCGTCATCTTCTGCACTGGCATCCTTGACTATGCCAATTATGGCTCCATTATGTGATTTACAGGGTGTGAATCCGGAAGCAAGTGTAACAGTACTTCAATTTGCAAATCAGCTGACCAATATGTTAAGCCCGACAGCAGGCATGACCGTTGCAGGACTTGCTGTATGTAAGATTACCTTTGGTCAGTGGTGGAAGACAATTTGGAAGTTCTTTATTTTAGTAACAGCAATGGCATTGGTATTCTGTACTATTTCAGCAATGCTTTAAACATAAAATTTTTATAATAGAAGGAGAATAAGACAATGAAAGAATTAGTAACCCAAATTTTAAACGGAAGAGAAAAAATCGAAGATGTATATTTTGTAGCATGCGGAGGATCTTTGGTAGATCTTTATCCAGGATATTATTTCGTACGTACCGAATCCAAGACAATGCATGCTGACTGGATCACAAGTAAAGAATTTGTTGTAACACCTCCGACACACCTTGGAAAAACAAGTCTTGTATTTATCTGCTCTCATGGTGGAAATACAAAAGAGACTGTAGAAGCAGCACATTTAGCAAAAGATCTTGGCGCAGCAGTTGTAGCAATGACACATACACCTGGATCAGCCTGTGATGACAGTTCATTAAATCCAATTGTATATTCCTGGGAAGATGATACAAATGAAAAGGATAAACCACAGGGTATTGTATTAAACATTTTGAATGAGTTAATGAAAGCTCAGGAGCCAGACTATAAATTATACGATGCAGTGGCAGACGGACTTGAAAAAGCAGATGGTATCGTAAGAGCTGCTGTCAAGAGCGTAAAAAACAGAACATGGCTTTTTGCTGAAAAATATGCAAAAGAACCGTTCTTATATATCATGGGTTCAGGAGCAGCTTATGCATCTGCATATGGATTTGCTATTTGCTCACTTCAGGAGATGCAGTGGATGGATTGCTGCTACTTAAATTCAGCAGAATACTTCCATGGACCATTTGAAGTAACAGATGAAGATCATCTTTATATTTTATTAAAGAGCCGCGGAAGAAACCGCGTTATGGATGAGAGAGCAGAAGTATTCCTGAACAAATATGCAAAGAAATATGAAGTGATCGATGCAAATGACCTTGGACTTGACGCAATTGACGACAGCTGCGTAGAGTACTTTAATGCAATGGTATTTTATGCAATGAGTGTTGCATACAGAAATGCTCTTCAGGATAAGAGATGTCATCCAACTGACATGAGAAGATACATGGGTGTTGTTGAATATTAATCACAGAGACAGATCATTGCGGAATTCTAAAATGCAATAAGAGATCAGAAAATGGGAATTTCGCAATGACCTGAAATTTATGGGCAGGTGAAAAGGAGAATGAGAAAATGTATGATGTAAGCGCATTAGGTTTTGGTGATAATGTTGTAGATAAATATGAGCATATTAAAACAATGTATCCGGGTGGAAACTGTGTAAATTTTGCAGTATATGCCAAAATGTTTGGTGCAAAAAGAAGTGCATATATGGGATATTTCGGCAATGATGCTGAAGCAGAACATGTTATGTATGCTTTAGATGATATTGGGATTGAGACAGTAAAGTGCAAACAGTTAGAAGGAGAAAATGGTTGTGCGCGAGTAACTTTGGTTGATGGAGACAGAGTGTTCTTAGGATCTAATGAAGGTGGTATCCGTGGAAAAACACCATATGTATTAGACCGATTTGATCTTGAGTATATCAGACAGTTTGATTTTGTACATTCTGGAAATTATTGTTTTATGGAGAAAGAACTTCCAAAAATCCGTGAAGCGGGTGTGCCGATTTCATTTGATTTTTCAGATGACTCAGAGGATTCCTATTATGCAGAAGTAGCACCAACTGTTGATTATGCATTCTGCTCTTTTGACGGAACAGATGAAGAAGCCAGAGAACATCTGAAAAAGATTGTTTCCTATGGACCAAAGCTTGCTGTTGCATCCAGAGGTGCAGATGGCTGTATTTTATATGATGGACAGGAATATTATGTGCAGAAAGCGGTACCGATCAAGGAAGTTGTTGACACCATGGGTGCAGGAGATTCTCTGATCGCATCGTTTATGGTTGCTTATACAGATCACCTGAAAAAGGGAATTACAGGAGAAACTGCAATCAGAGAAAGTCTGGCAGCAGCTGAATTTGCTTCCGAAGTATGTGGAATGAATGGTGCTTTTGGATATGGTAAAAAATATGAATAGGCAGATGTCTGTGAGATATTTTGAGCTGTAAAACACAGTGGGACAATAAAAAGTGCGTTCTGAGGATGTTTTATTGTTTGGGATGATTCAGAAACAGCAGGGGCTGATGACAGAAGTGTTCTGTTGTTTCTGGAAAATTCTTTCATAATAGCTTTACGAGCATCTGCTTTTTTGATTTCTAGGAAATGGAAATAATACCCCGGCAGCTCCGTCAGGGACAGTGTTGCGGAGAAATACAGGGGCTGTACAGTGAGAAGGAGGAAAATATGGGCGAAAAAAAAGTACGTGCGGTTGCAGCAGGTTTTTCTTGTATGGATGTTTATGAAAAATTAAATAGATGTTATCCGACCGGAAATGGGGTAGACTGGGGAGTACATCTTCAGAGACTGGGAATTTCAGTCAGCGTGGTCAGCGTAACCGGAACAGATGAATATGGAAAAACAATGCGCAAAATGCTGCAGCAGGAAGGAATAGAGATCTCACATTTACATGAAAAAGAAGGAAATACATGCCAGATGAAAATGAATCTGATCAATGGGGTTGACCGCGTACATCTTGAAGAGGTGGAAGGTGTCATGAAAGATTTTGCATTGACGGAGGAGGATAAAGAGTACATAAAAACATTTGATTATCTTCACACAGATCTTTTTGGAAATATATTAAAGGACCTCCCAGAGCTTCGCGCAGCAGGAGTGAAAGTAGTGATGGATTTTTCGATTTTCAGTGGAAATCCGGAGTATAACACGGACGAGAACTTTAAAAATGTAGACTATGCATTTCTTTCTTATGAAAAAGAAGATGACTACATTCGGGAACATATAAAAAGAATCCAGTCATTCGGGGCGAAAATTGTAACAGCTACGCTTGGAGAAAATGGAAGTCTAAGTTATGATGGCGAAAGATACTACCATTATGGAATTGTTCCGGTGAAAGTAGTGAACACAGTTGGTGCAGGTGATTCATACATAGCAGGATTTACCTATGGAATTATGAATGGATGGGAAATCCCCAAATGTCAGGAATTTGGAGCAAAGATAAGCTCAGAAGTAATTACAAAATTTGAACCATATTAAAATCAAAAAGGAGAATATGTACAATGATTATAGATATGCACATTCATCCAATTTTTTATGAGGCAGTCTGTAAAGACAAAGAAGAATTGGAATTCAGGAAAAATGCATTTGGAGTATTTAAACAGTCTCCATACGGATATGATGAAATGTTTGCAGAGATGGATTACGCCCATGTGGACAAAGCGGCGCTGCTGCCTTTAGACGTTACAACAACAGAAGGTGGACAGATTGTGACAAATGATCAGATCGCCGTGCTTGTAAAAGACCATCCGGAACGCTTTATCGGATTTGCGAGTGTTGACCCGCACCGGAGGATGCACTGGAAGTTCTTGAGCATGCATTTAGGGATCTTGAACTGAAAGGATTAAAATTAAATCCTGCAAAACAGAAGTTTTTTCCGGATGATCCAATTATGAATCCAATTTATGAACTATGTATCAGATATAACAGACCAATCATATTTCATGCAGGGTTAAGCTGGGAGCCTAATACGATTACAGAATATGCGTATCCGCTGAAGTTTGAACGGGTAGCAACCAGATACCCGCAGCTGCGTATGTGCCTGGCTCATTTTGCGTGGCCATTTGTAAGGGAAATGGTTATGCTGATGATTAAATATCCAAATGTGTATACAGACACTTCTGTGCTCTACCTGGATTCTCCGGAGGAGTCAATAGCAAGACTTTTTACAGTGGATATGGGACCGCTATGGGTAGACCGGGCATTATACAGACAGATTATGTTTGCGTCAAATGGTCCGAGGTTCCGGCAGTTTAAAATTCTTCGTGCACTGGAAAAAATACCAATGAGAGATTACGCACGTGAAGGAATCTATTATAAAAATGCATTGCGCTTTTTAGGAGAGGAGACGGAAGAATGGTAGATTTACATACAATTGAATGGATGAGCCATAAACCGGAAGAATTCCATATGATTACAGAAGAGGTACATGAGATTGTTAAAAATAGTCCGGTAAAAAACGGAGCGGTTCTCGTCCTTACAGCCCATACAACAACCGGAATTATGGTGAATGAAGGACTCCCTTGTGTAGAAAGGGATATTGCAGATACCCTTACAAGAATTGTCCCTCTCGAAGCCGATTATATGCATGCCCATTTCCTGCCAAGCTATGGTGCAACAGGAAATAATTCGACAGGTCATATCAAGAGTCTGCTATGTGGAAATCATTGTATGTTCCCGGTGGTTAATGGAAAAATAGTCTGTGGTGGTGCACAGGATATTTATCTTGTAGAATTTGACGGACCTCAGACACGAAGAGTATATGTGGAGATTATTGGAGAATAAATTGTAGCATTAAACAAAATTTAACACATCAAATTGGTAAAACTGCATAAAGTTAAAAAATAAGAACAGATCGTATCTAATATAGCGTTATAATATGATAGATTATATCATAATACGTATTAACATATAAAACGGTTTAAGAGAAAGTGCTCATAAAAGCCGTGAATGTTATATTCACAGATAGCTGTGGAGCATAACAATAAGAAAAGCTACACAAAGAATGATATTAAAATAGTTGGATTATCGAAGAAGGAATGAGCGGAATGGGAAAAAGAATACTTTGTATTGGAGATTCAAATACCTGGGGATATATACCGGGCAGTGGGGAACGATATGAAAAAAATGTGCGCTGGACGGGAAAGCTTGCACAGATGCTTGGGGAAAACTATGAAGTGATCGAAGAAGGAATGAATGGAAGGACAACTGCATTTACAGATAAAATTGAACCGGGAACAGCTGCCTTGGATTATCTGTATCCATGTTTGATCTCACAATTTCCTTTGGATTATATCATTGTTATGTTAGGAACAAATGATACAAAGACACGCTATGGAGTGAATACAGTAGAGATTGGATATGGATTGGATGAAGTACTGCTGAAGATAGAGGAAACATGCAGACGAAAAAGTCAGACTCCTGAAAAAATAGTTATCGCACCGGCAGATTTATATCCTAAAAAAGACTGGATAGAATTTACAGCAGAGTCTGCGCAAAAGGCAGGCGGACTGACGGAAGAATATAGAAGTATTGCGGCACTTCATCATGCAGAATTTTTGAGTGCACGAGATGTACTTGGAGCGGAGTGCATAGGCTGTGATGGAATTCATTTTACAGAGGAAGGACATAGAATACTTGCGGAAGCATAGCATTAATAATCAAAAATAAAGAAGCAGATGAATGTTTCTGAAGCAATATTAAAAAATGATTGTGCTCATTTCAACAAAATGCAACACGTTAAATTGGTAAAATTATACAAAAGTAAAACAGTAAAGCACAAAACGATTGAATATAACGTTATAATATGATGTAGTACATTTCATAAATAACGAAAGATACAGGTAGGAGGAGTGCCATGAAGATGGACAGGAAATACTGGCTGCACAGAGTAATTGTATGTTTCTTGATGATGATCATCATAATTCAAATACCGATGCATGCTTATGCAGACGAAAAGAGAATGGTTGCAATCGGAACAAATGCAGAATATGCACCATTTGAGTATCTTGACAGCAACGGAAATCTTACAGGATTTGATATTGAACTGATGAATGCTATTGCCAAAGAGGCTGGATTTGAAGTGAAGTGGTAGATCTACCTTTTGATTCATTGCTTGGGTCTATTGAAGCAGGAGATATTGAGGCGATCGCGGCTTCAATTGCACCTACGGAAGAAAGAGCAAAGAGCGTAGATTTTTCAGATGTATACTATTCGGGATCCCAGAGCCTTGTATATAGGACAGATGAGAAATATACTGATTTTTCAGACATAAAAGGAAGGACGATTGCTGTATTGGAAGGATCCCAAAGTGATATGATCGCATCGGGTGAAAATACAGACTATGGTGTAGTAGAGGATGCGACAGTAAAGCGTTTTAAAAATGCCTCCAGTGCAATTATGGAACTAAAGAATAAAGGCGCAGATGCTGTGATCATTGATACGATCATCGCAGAGATTTTTTGCAAACAGACCGATGGGATTGAAGCAGTCCCGGTGAAGGGAACCGAAGAAGATACTGTATTTTGTATTGAAAAAGGTAACACCGAAATAACAGAGTTGATTAATGATGGTCTTGCCAAGGTAAAAGAAAATGGAACCTATGATACTTTGTATGCAAAGTATTTTTCAGGAGAAAAGAGCGAACAGATCATTGCTACACAGGAAGAGGATGGCTTTATCGGAACTCTGAAGTTTATTTTTGTACAGGATAATCGATGGAAATACTATGCAAATGGTCTTGGTACGACATTAATCGTATCGTTGCTTTCCGTATTGATAGGTGTGATTCTTGGATTGCTGGTTGCAATTATACGTATCAATGCCGACAATAGAGGAAAAAGAACGCTTGCTTCTTCTGTTGCGGCTTTCTATGTAGATGTGATTCGAGGAACGCCATCAGTACTACAGCTGATGATTGTATATTTTGCAGTTTTCCATAGTCGTTTGGGATATATTGCTGCAGTGGTAAGTTTTGGAATTAACAGTGGTGCTTATGTTTCTGAAGTGATTCGCGGTGGCATTCAGGCAATAGATAAAGGACAGTCTGAGGCGGGACGTTCCCTGGGTCTTAGTTATAATGATACAATGCGTTTTGTTGTGATTCCGCAGGCAGTAAAAAATATTCTTCCTGCCATGGGAAATGAATTTATCCAGTTGATCAAAGAAACATCCATTTTGGGTTATGTGGGAATTGTTGATCTTACAAAAGCGGCAAGTTATGTATCATCACGTACTTATCAGATGTTTATCCCTTTAGTGGCAGCAGGTATCGTGTATTATCTGATTGTAAAAGTATTGTCGATTTTGCTTGGAAAATTTGAGAGGAGGCTGAAGGAAAGTGATTAAGATTCATAATTTGGAAAAATCGTTCGGAAATAACCATGTATTAAACGGTGTAAATATTGAAATAACAAGAGGCGAATGTGTTTGTGTCATTGGACCTTCTGGCTCCGGAAAATCTACATTTTTGAGGTGTATTAATTTACTGGAACAGCCTGATGCAGGAGAGATTCTTATTAACGGAAAGGATATATTGAAACCAGGGTTAGATTTAGATGCGTTTCGGGCGAATCTTGGCATGGTATTTCAGCATTTTAATTTATTTCCGAACATGACAGTGAAAGAAAATATCAAGCTTGCACCAGTACGTCTCCAGAAATGGACAAAAGAGGAAGCGGATAAAAAAGCAGTAGAGCTTTTGAAAAGGGTAGGACTGGAGGATAAGGCGGATACCTATCCGAATAAATTATCTGGTGGACAGAAACAGCGCGTGGCAATTGCGCGTGCATTGGCAATGAATCCGGAAGTGATGTTATTTGATGAGCCAACCTCTGCTTTGGATCCGGAAATGGTAGGAGAAGTGTTGGAAGTTATGCGTTCTCTTGCAAAAGAGGGAATGACAATGATTGTTGTAACGCATGAGATGGGATTTGCCAAAAATGTAAGTAACCGTGTTATATTTATGGATCATGGAACGATTGTGGAAGACAGACCGCCGAAAGAGCTGTTTGAACAGCCGGAACATGAGAGAACAAAAAGTTTTCTTGCGAAAGTATTATAGCAAAAATATAAAACATGTAGATAGAAAAGGGACGGCTTATCTGAAATTCAGATAAATTGTCCTTTTTTGCTTTATAGGAAATTACTCCGTAATGTTCCAATAAAGCAAACGCTCCGCGAGGATGCGACCAGATGCATGTGGAATATGTCTGCTAAAGCAGACTGCATCTGGCGCGCAAAGCGTAACAAGTCCCTCAAAGACTGAGGGATTCAGGGAGTTTGAAGCGGACTTGTCCGCTTTGTTCATGCAGATAAATATGATAGATACCGGACGTTCCAATTTTACCAATCTTAAGGCTATTGGCTCATACTCAGGTAATGTTGCTTATTGTATTGAGCCGGGAATTTCGCTCAAGGTCGGTCAGACAATGAATAAGTATGACGAAAATTATTTTAATAACCTTGCAGCCAATGGGGTTATTTCCGGAAATGAAATCCGTCTTTTCGTTGGTCGTATTTTACAGTATGGCTATCATGAATGGAAGCTATGCCCAAACACATTTCCCTTGCAAGTTATGGGATGCAGGAGAAAAGGGACTTACATTATCTGCTTTTGAATGGGAGAAGGATAGAAAAACGCTGATATATGGCAGGTAGACTATATGTATGGAGAAGCACTTTATAAGCCTGAAATGAAAGAAGGAAATCCTATAAGGTTATATAGTTTGGATGAAATCACGGAGATATTCGGTAAATTAGGACTTCGTATTTGTAACAGCTTTGCTGATTTCAGTGGAAAGCCGAGTTCTGATAATGATATTCAATTGATGGTTTATTCCATACGGGAATAAATCTTCATCAAATCTTTATTTTTTTTCTGTTAGGTTATATTTCAGTAAGAAATGAAATATAGAAGGAAGGATAGTAAAGATGGAATGATGTTACAGACACAAAATCTATGTAAATATTTTAGAAAACAG
>ENA-OQAZ01000898-OQAZ01000898.1-human-gut-metagenome-genome-assembly--contig:-NODE-898-length-15696-cov-4.811934_pt1 | contig 15696 bp, 19 predicted proteins | sample MGYA00242737_ERZ504531 | MGnify/ENA primary metagenome ERZ504531 (study PRJEB26092, sample SAMD00036244) | human gut metagenome | host: Homo sapiens | study: EMG produced TPA metagenomics assembly of... | reverse complement strand
ATAGTTACCCAACAATTCATGAAATTATTCATCACAAAAAAAAATGGGATTCTCATCCCAGAAGGTGATTTAAAAAAAATATGTGCACTCAATGCAACTAATAATGAATGATGATGAAAAAAGGAAACAATATGCATTTAATTGTTTGGAGTCTTGTAGAAAGTTCAGCAAAGAAGAAATTATAAAACAATGGGAGAAACTTTTCTTTGAATAAGATATAAACCAATGAAATCAATTTTATTTATAATGCCTAACCTATCCGGTGGGGGAGCAGAAAAAGTTTTAATTGAGATTTTAAAGAATTTTGATTATCAATCATATTCAGTTGATTTATTTCTTGAATATAAGATTGGTATATACATCAATGAAATTCCGTCAGAAGTAAATGTAATCTCACCACATAAAAGACTTAACTTAATTACAAAATGTCTAAGAAAGATTCAAACACTTCCTATAATTAAAAACTTATTTTATAAATTTTATTTAGTACCTCTACTCAAAAGAAAAACAAAAAATCATTATGATGCAATTATATCTTTCATGGAAGGTGAGGCTCTAAAAGATCATATAGCGATTAAACACAAAACATTAAATAATATAACATGGGTACATACAGATTTAAAAGATAATCATTGGACAGTAAAACACATTTTTTCCACTCAGGAAGAAAAACAATGCTATTCAGAAATGAATCACATTGTTTTTGTATCAAAGGAAGCATTAAAAAAATTTGATTCATTATATAACATAGAATGCAACAAAACCATCATATATAATCCTATAGACAAAGAGAATATCATAAAATGCGCTCAAGAAAATCCTATTAAACGCCCTAAATCTTTCATTATATGCGCTGTAGGAAGATTAACACACGCCAAGCGTTTCGATCGTTTAATTCATGTAGCTAATCTTTTAAAACAAGAAAACTATAATTTTGAGATTTGGATAATGGGCAAAGGAGAGCTTGAAAAGCAATTAAAAATTTTGTGCAACAAGTATAATTTAAACAATGAAATAAAATTTTTGGGATTTCGAACCCCTCCCTACCCATACATTAATGCAGCGGACATATTAATTAGCACTTCAGATGCTGAGGCTTTTTCGCTAGTTATAGCAGAAGCTTTATGTCTCGGGAAACCTATTATTTCAACTAAAACTGCAGGACCTCTTGAGCTATTAGAAAACGGGAAATATGGTATTCTCACTAACTCAACAAATGAAGATATATGCAATGGTATTAAATCGCTTATCAAATCTCCTAATCTATATGAACATTATCAAAATCTTGCATTAAAAAGATCTGACTATTTTGATACACCCAAACAGGTAGTACAAAAAATATACAACTTAATAACTGAATTATGAAATTTTCCCTTATCACGGCAACATTAGGTCGAATTGATGAAATAAAAATATTGTGTGAATCTCTAAATAAACAGACATTTACAGACTTTGAATTATATATAGTAGATCAAAATGAACATCACCTTATAGAAGAATACATCAATAAAATAAATGTTTTTTATCCTATTCACTATATTAGGAATAAAACCAAAGGATTATCATTAAATCGAAATATTGCCCTTAAACATTGCAAAGGTGACTATATCGGTTTTCCTGATGACGATTGCTTTTATTCTCCTCATGTACTAGAAGAGGTAAATAAAGCATTTCTGCAATTTAATGCTGCTAAATTTATAGCTGTTACTACTTGTGATAGCATAACTCATGAGCAAAATCATTTTACAAAAAAACAGTTCTTATTTAAAAAGGATATATTCAGAAATTGTATTTCTTATAATATCTTTGTAAAAAAGAATTCAAACTTATTTGATGAACGTTTAGGAGTAGGTACTTATTTCTCTTCTGGAGAAGAAACTGATTATTTATACTCTTTAATTACATCAAAGTCTGATTATGGAATATTTGTTCCCCAAGTTCAGATTTTTCACCCAACCAATCAAAATCATATTTCGTTACAAAAAGTCTATAAATATAGCTTAGGATTTGCAGCTTTACAGAAAAAAGATTGGCTTACAAGAAAAGACAACAGTGCTTTATATCGCTATTTCTACTATTTGAGTAGAGCATTTATCGGGATGTTGTTAATAAAAGGATTCTTTAAACATTGGTATTCTTTTAAAGGTAAGATTGTTGGATTTGTAAAATTCAAAGTTTAATGTATTATTATATCCTAGTATTGCTGCCTTTTATTTGCTTTCTTATAAAAAATATCAATATAAAGCAAAAGTATCTATACTATCTAGGTTTTTCTTACATTTTCTTTTTCCTCATTATTTTTGTTTCATCTCTTCGATACGATGTTGGCACTGACTATTTTAGCTATAAAGAAATATTTGAATTAGGCTTAACAACTGAACCCCTTTTTGCAGCTTTAATAAAGTTGATTAAGAAATGTCATGGAGAATATCCAGTTTTTGTCTTTATCGTATTTATGCTCTCTTTAAATATTAAACTATTTATTTTCTCAAAATTATCATATAATAAAGGCTATTTCTTAAGTCTTATGATATTTTGTAGTTTTTATTATATAGCCTACGAAATGAATGCTGTCAGGCAAGGATTAGCCCTTTCCTTGACGATGCTAGCTAGTTTTTACGCGATAAAAAAGAAAAAATAAAATATTTTATAACAACAATGTGTGCCATTTTGACTCATTACACTGCAATTATATTTCTTCCATTTTACTACATAATCAATCAAAGGATCAGTAAAAAAACAGCATTAATACTCTGTACAATTTCATTTATTTTAGCACTAAACAATTCATTCTCTACGTTAATAAACCTTGCAACATTATTAATTGGAGAGCACGATATTACAACCAAAATTATAGCATACAGTACATCTGAAAATTTTGAGAATAACATTCTGCTTTCTTTTTCTACTATCAGAAGATTATTCTTTTTCACTCTTATATTATTTACATATGAACGAATAGAAGCGAAAACAGAAATAAAACAAATAATTTTTTGGGGAGCCTTTATTTCTACAATTTTATATTTGCTATTTGCACAAGTAGGTTATTTTTCTACACGACTTTCTGTATATTATAGGATTTATGAATGTTTATGGATTAGTTATATTCCTTTTATATTTCAAAGGAAGTCAACTAAAATATTTATAACATTTTTCTTTTTATTATATGCATTTTCTCAAGTAGCATCTGCACTTTCATTAGAAAACAACGGACTAACTCCCATAAAACTTATTATTTTTCAAGACATATGGTAAAAGTTCTAATAATACGAGACAAGACACGGTCATTTAATGGAGGAATAAAAAGGCATTGTTCTGATTTGAAAGAACTCATGTCGAATTATAAAGATCTTACAATAGCACCAATAGAAGATATTCCTTCTAAATATCTAAAATTATTCCGTAAATCAGTGTTTAGATCAAAAGAGCTAAATTCATATATCATACAAAATAGTTGTGATGTAGTCCATATTCACGGTTTTATGTCACTAGGAGTTATCCAGGCTATTAAAACAGCATATAAACTTAAGAAAAAAATCATATATAGTCCCCATTTTCATCCATTTGAATATCTTAAAAATCCAATACTAGGAAAACTCTTTTTCTATATTTTTTTAAAACCATTGCTCCATAAAATAGACACAATTATTACAATAAATAAAGAAGATACTCTTTTTTTTCGAAATATCCATCCCAAAGTGGTTCAAATTCCACACTGGACAACCCACACAAACTTATTACATTCTAATTTCCCCAAACGAAAAAATATGATATTATTTGTTGGAAGAAATGACGACAATAAAGGATTAGAACATCTTTATCATTTGCCACCTTATTATGAAGTTCATTGTGTGACAAAAGGACCTATAGAAAGAAGTGATTTTATTCTTCATGAAAATATCAACGATTATGAACTTACATTATTATATCAACAAGCAAGTTTAGTCACAATACCATCTAAATACGAAGCTTTTTCACTTGTCGCGTTAGAAGCATTATCAAATCATACTCCTATTGTATTATCAAATCACGTACGCATCGCAGATTATCTTTCAGGGAACAACGGATATTGTATATTTAAATATCATAACTATAATGATTTTAATTATGCTATTAAAAAGGTTATGGAAATGAAAAATATAGATTTTAATCAATTACTGCTTCCCTTCACCCCTAAAGACATTCAAGAAAAATATTATCAACTATATAATAATTAATTTTATGAAAATAGGAATAATAACTCACTATGATGTGCATAACCATGGTGCTCTACTCCAGTTAAATGCATTAATAAGAATCTTATCAAGTCTGGGAATTGAGGCTCAAGCACTACAATATGACAAAAACTATGATTTTTTAGGAATAAACTTAAAAAATAAATATAACATTAGTATTAAATCGATTTATTTTTATATTAACTATATAAAAAAAAGAAGGATTAAAAAAGACATTATTCAATATAAAAAAGAAGAAAACACTAGATCTTTTTAAGAAAAGGAATAATCTGATTGGAGAATACTACTCTCAAACTAAAAATATAGATGCAATCGTTATTGGAAGTGATGAGGTTTTTGCTCTTCATACAGGTCCAACTCCAATCTTATTTGGACATGCAAGTCCTTGCAAATTTGTATTCACATATGCAGCCAGCTTTGGTCCTACAACAATAGAAGATATTAAAAGACTAAATTGTTTATCATTTGTTCAAAGTGGAATTAACTCTCTTGCATCAATATCTGTTCGAGATTTGAACTCTTACAACATAATTAAAGAATTAATATCTAGAGATGTAACAATTGTATGTGACCCTGTTATTTTATATGGATATTCAAAAGAGATATCACTGCATACTCGAATAAATCTTCCTCCATACATACTTTTATATTCCTATGATAAAAACATGAATACCTCCCAAGAAATACAAGAAATAAGAACTATAGCAGAAAAAAAATAGTCTCAAAATAGTTTCTGTGGGATTTTATCATAGTTGGTGCGATTACAATATAAATGCAGACCCCATTAAACTTCTACACTATTTCTGCAGCGCACAAAAAATCATAACTGATACCTTTCATGGTAGCGTCCTTTCTATTATTACAAACAAAGAATTCGCAGTAAAAACAAGAGATAATAGTAATAAGCTGTACAATCTGCTAGATGAATATAATTTAACCGACAGAATTATCACAACAAGTACAACTTATGAAGAAATTTTTCAAGAAAAGATAAACTATGAGAGCGTCAATAAGGAAATTGAGAACCGACGAAAGATTTCTATGAATTTCCTTACTAAAACAATAAAACAAATAAAAAAATGAATATTAAATCTAATTTTAGCAAACATCCTTGTACAAGTTGCCAAGTATGCGCTGCAATATGTCCACACCAAGCGATAGAAATAAAACTTGACAAATATGGATCTATCGACCATTCATAAAAACAGATGCATGCACAGACTGTTCATTATGTACTAAAGTTTGCTATAAATTTAATGATGTAACCTCTTTAAATAGAAATATATCGGTCTGGTCTGCAATAGCTAAAGATTACTCAATTTTAAAAGAAACAACATCTGGAGGAATAGCAGATATTTTAGCAAAAAAATTGATAGAATTAGGCTATATATGTTGTGGAGTTTCATACAACTATGATAAAGATATTGCAGAAAGTACATTAGCCCATAACAAACAAGAAACTAATTCTTTTAGAGGATCTAAATATATTCAATCTTTTACTTTTCCTGCTTTCAAAGAGATTCTGACTCAACACAAAACTGATAAAATTGCTGTCTTTGGACTACCATGTCACATTTATGCAATAAACCAGTATCTTACTCTTAGACAAAGAAAAGAAAATTTTATTCTTATTGATTTTTATTGTCACGGTTGTCCTAGTATACATTTATGGAAAAAATATTTAAAAGACTGTTGTAGTATTTTACCACCATATTCTCACATAGAATTTAGAAGTAAAAAACAAGGATGGGGAAATTTTTGTGTGCAGATTACATCAAAAAATGGAAATCAATATACAAGTCCTAAAGGATATGATCCATTTTACACATTATTCTTTTCAGACCATCTACTTAATAAAAGTTGTCATACATGCCAACTAAGAGGTTCCCTTGATTATGCAGACATACGACTTGGAGACTTTTGGGGCAAAAAATATATATTCAATAAAAGGGGGGTATCCATCCTCACAATTCTTAGTCCTAAAGGAGAAAATCTCTTTAATTCTATTAAAAATGATATACACTATCAAAAACACGAATTAAATGAAATAGCTCCTTATCAAAGCTTATACAAAATATACCATCCTAATATTAAGTTAAGAAATTTGCTATTAGAGCAACTGTCTATTCCTAAAACCAAACTACAAGAGATACTAAATCTATATATATTAAACCTATCAAAAAGAGAACGAATAAAGTATCATTTAAAAAATAATATACTAAAACTACCTCATTTTCTTATTTCTATCATAAAAAGAATTATTTAAATTATGTTTAGTGTATTACTATCTATTTATAAAAAAGAAAAACCAGAACATTTTTCTTTAGCCCTAAAAAGCATATTAAAACAAACAATATGCCCAAACGAAATAATTATAGTAAAAGATGGGATGCTCACAAAAGAATTAGAAAATACGATACTTTTTTTCAAAAAAAAAATATCCCATCATTCATATTATAGAACTATCTTCTAATCAAGGACTCGGGAAAGCATTAAATGAAGGATTAAAACATTGCACTTATGACATAGTAGCACGAATGGATACTGACGATATTGCCTTACCTGATCGATTTGAGAAACAGGTAGATTTTATGGAAAATCATCCAGAAATAGATGCATGTAGTGCATGGATTGATGAATTCATTGATTCACCGAACAATATTATTTCAAGACGAACCCTCCCTGAGACCCCTGAAGAATTATACAAATTCGGGAAGAGTCGTAATCCTCTGAACCACCCTGCCGTCATGTTCAGAAAAAGCGCTGTAATCAAAGCTGGCGGCTATCAACATTTCCCTCTATTTGAAGACTATTATCTATGGGTAAGAATGATAATGAATGGGTCAAAGTTATACAACCTACAAGAACCATTACTCTACTTCAGAAGCTCCACAGAAATGTATAAACGCAGAGGAGGACTAAAGTATGCCTTAACTGAAATCAAATTCCAAATATTACTACATAAAATTGGCTACATTAGCTTCTACCAAATGTTAAAGAACTGCTGTACAAGATTTATAGCAAGAATAATTCCCAATCAACTCAGAGGTTTTTTATATAAACGAATTTTACATAAATAACAAATAGTATGAAAGTAACATTTATAGGAGGCAGCGGTTTCGTAGGAACCCGTCTCATTGAATTATTAAAAGAAGATTCAACTAATTACTCAAAGATAAAAAACATCGATTTGCTACAAAGCCATTTCCATCCGGAAGTCACTGAGATTGGTGATGTACGCGAGCAGGCATGCATGGATGAGAAATTGCAAGATACGGATTGCGTGATTCTGTTAGCTGCGCAACACCGGGATGATGTGCACCCCACCTCGTTATATTATGAAACAAACGTAGGTGGAATGGAAAAAACCTTGAAAGCAATGGAAAAGAATGGGGTAAAGCGAATCGTATTTTATTCTTCTGTAGCCGTATACGGATTGAATAAAAAGAATCCGAATGAAGAACATCCGGCTGATCCTTTCAATCATTATGGAAAAAGCAAATGGCAAGCAGAAGTGGTATTACAGGGATGGTATAAAACACACCCTGATTGGAATATCAACATCATTCGTCCTACCGTTATCTTTGGTGAACGGAACCGGGGAAATGTGTACAACTTGCTAAAACAAATCGCCAGCGGAAAGTTCCTGATGGTGGGTAATGGGAATAACAAAAAATCAATGGCATACGTAGGAAACATTGTAGCGTTCACCAAGTTCCTGATGGAAAACAAAACCACGGGATACAATGTATATAATTACATTGACAAACCGGACTTTAATATGAATGAACTGGTGGGGCACGTAAGCAAAGTGCTCAACAAGCACATTCCTACTACGCATTTTCCATATTGGTTAGGTATGTTAGGAGGATATGGATTTGATTTATTAGCCAAAATCACAGGCAAAAAATTAACGGTAAGTTCAGTACGTGTGAAGAAATTCTGTGCGACAACCGAATTTGATGCAACCAAAGTGAAAGAAACAGGATTTAAAGCTCCTTATACATTAGGAGAAGGATTGGCTCGCACTTTGGAGTTTGAGTTTATTCATGATGCATCAAACGGCATTACCTTTAAAACTGAATAAGAATATTTTTATCCATCCTTTAATCACATCAAGCAAGAATGACTGAGGAAAATAAAAAACAAACGGAAATAACTGAGATTGATTTGGCGGCCTTGTTTAAAAAACTTATAACCAGACGCAAAAGTCTATATAAGGCCATTGGAGTAGGGATTATTGCAGGAGCAATCATTGGGTTCAGTCTGCCAAAAACCTATCAGGTCAATGTCAGCCTTTCTCCTGAATCCGGGGTCAACGGTACCAGTGGATTATCCGGCATAGCCTCTATGTTCGGTTTAGGAAGTTCATCTACCGGATTTGGAGAAGATGCACTAACTTTCAATATGTTCCCTGAGATTGTAAAAACTAATCCTTTTGCCTTGGAAATGCTTCAAATACCCATTCAAACTCAAAAAGGAGACAGCATTATACTTTATGATTACCTGAATACAGAAAAAAGACCTTGGTGGAGTCATGTTATGGGAGCTCCCGGAATGCTTATAGGAGGAATAAAATCACTCTTTAAAGAAGAACAAAAAGATAGTATAAAAGCGATTGATCCATTTCGTCTCACTCCGGAACAAAACGGAAGAATCGGAATGCTAAAAAATATATTAAAAGTAGAAACAGACAAGAAAAGTAACATGACGAAAGTCACTGTTTCCCTGCAAGACCCGCTTGCAGCTGCAATCGTAGCAGACAGTGCCGTACACAAACTGCAAGAATACATCACCGACTATCGTACCCGTAAGGCAAAGCAAGATTATGACTTTCAGTTCAGTTTATGCGAACAATACAAAAAAGAGTATTTTGAAGCACAACAGGAATATGCCAAATTTGCAGACGCCAACCGAAATGTCATCCTTCAAGCTGTAACTTCTGAAAAAGATAGATTACAAAAAAATCTAAGTTTAGCAGAACAAATCTATAGCCAGTCTATGGGACAGCTGCAAGTCTTGCGTGGAAAAGTGCAAGAAGCAAAACCAGTGTTTGCCGTAGTGGAACCGGCACGGTGCCACTTGCTCCGGCATCTCCCAAGAAAATGCTTATCATCATTGCTTTTGCATTCTTAGCTTTTGTATTCGAGTCTGCATGGATTCTTTTCGGAAAAGATATTTATCAATGACTTCAAGAAATGAACTGAAAAAGAAAGATTAATTTCCAATACGGTATCATTATTTTATCTTTACACATATGAAATATCCTATAGGCATACAAACATTCGAACAAATCATAATGGATGGATATATCTATGTAGACAAGACTGATTTAATATATTCACTTGTAACAAGAGGGAAAATATACTTTCTCAGCCGCCCGAGACGATTTGGGAAAAGTCTTCTGCTATCTACGCTGGAAAATTATTTTCAGGGTAGAAAAGACTTGTTTGAAGGGTTAAAAATAAGCAAACTGGAAAATAACTGGCTTGCCTATCCGGTATTTCACATTGATTTTAATGGAGTAAACTTTAACCAGCCAAGGGCTTTGGAAGCTAAACTGGAAGGCTACATTTCTTCTTGGGAAAGGATATACGGAATAAATCCAGGAATTGACTTCAACTTGGGTTCCAGATTTGAGAATGTATTAAGGGCAGCAGCCCAGAAATATCAGCGGGGAGCTGTGGTCCTGGTGGATGAATATGACAAACCGCTGCTGGATGTACTGGACCGTGACGAAAAATTGCTCAACCATAACCGTGATATACTGAAAGCTTTTTATTCTACATTTAAACTGGCTGACAGATATCTTCAGTTTGTATTTCTAACAGGAGTAACCAGATTCTCTCAGGTCAGTGTCTTCAGTGGATTCAACAGTCCGAAAGATATCACCATAAATGAAGAATATGAGGCAATATGCGGTATCACAGAAGAGGAACTGCAATTGTATTTTCAAACTTCAATCCAAGAAATGGCGAAAAGAGAAGAATGTACTGCCAACGAAATGAAACAGATTCTGAAACGGCAATATGATGGTTATCATTTCAGTGAACGGATGAAGGATATTTATAACCCATTCAGCATTTTGAATGCATTCGACTCCAAACGCCCTTATGACTTCTGGTTCAGTTCGGGCACGCCTGAATACTTAATCCGGTTATTGAACTTATCGAATGAGAACATCAACGAAATTACCGGGAAATATTATGACTCAAGTAATTTTATGGACTATAAAGCACATGCGGAAAATCCTTTGCCTATGCTTTTTCAAAGTGGTTATCTCACTATTAAAGATTACGACAAAAGAAGAAACCGCTTCATGCTGGATTTTCCAAACAATGAGGTGAAAAGTGGATTACTGACCTTAATAGCATCCAACTATCTTAAAACAAATGAGGATACACGTAATATTGCACAAGAAATGGTATTTTCTTTGGAAGATGGGAATCTGGAAAAATTTCATGGCATACTTACAGCTTTTCTCGCAGAAATACCCTATACCATGCGAAGAAAAGAAAATGAGCGAGAAAAAGAACGGTATTTCCATTATACATTTTATCTGATTCTCCGACTAATGAGCGTGTACACGGTATATACCGAAAAGGAACAAAGCCAGGGAAGAGTGGACTGCATTATAGAAACGCCCAAATTCGTATATATTTTTGAATTTAAACTGAACAGTACAGCTAAAGAAGCCCTTCAACAAATTGAATCCAAGGGATATGCGAATCCATATAAAAATGATAAAAGAAAATTATATAAAGTCGGTATCAGCTTTTCATCTGAAACAGGTACAATAAAAGACTGGGATGTACAAAGTTCAGACGAAAAATAATGATCTGATAAAACAAAAAACAAATGAAAAAACACTTACTAATAATCTGTGGCTTATTTTTATGCACATCCATTTCTGGACAGAGTGAAAACTCTTCCCTCACCTACCATGTAGAATTAGGAGCTACTGCCGGAGAGGGTACGTATGCTCCATTGTGGTTCACAGGTAACCGTTACGGATTAGGAAGCACAAATCCGAATTCGGGATATTTGTTAGCAGGAATCTCTTACGAAAAACAATTCAAACGCGGATGGCGTATTGAAGCCGGACTAGACATGGCGGGAGGAATTCATCAGGCGCAAGATGTGTTCATTCATCAGATATACAGTGATTTTTCCTGGAAGATGCTAACACTGAGCATCGGAAGCAAGGAACGCTCGGGTTTTCCACTGACCAAAAACACAGCACTGAGTAGCGGAATGATGGTGGAAGGGCTTAACACGCAACCGATTCCGCAAATCAGAGGAGAAATCAAGGAGTTTCTGAACGTGCCGGGCACAAAGGGATGGCTGGCTTTTAAAGGACACATTGCCTACGGTTCATTTACAGACAATGGCTGGCAAAAGGATTTTGTACAACCGGGGCAGTATTTCACAAAGGATGTACTCTATCACAGCAAATCGCTCATGCTGCGGTTAGGGAACAAGGAAAAACTGCCATTGGAATTTGAATTCGGTCTTTTAATGGCGACACAGTTTGGTGGTGACCGCTATCTGAAACTAGAAGACGGAAGTACAGAGAAGGTGCTGGACATGCCGGAAAACCTGAAGGCATATTGGAAAGCACTCTTTCCACAAGCAGGAGGAGATGACACTCCGTATGGAGAACAAACCAACGTGGAAGGAAATATGTTAGGAAGCTGGAACTTCGCACTGAATTATTATGTGGGACAATGGAAGTTCCGAGCTTATCTGGAGCATTACTTTGAAGACCATTCACAGATGTTCTGGGAATATGGACGCTGGAAAGACGGACAAATCGGACTGGAAATTACTTTCCCGAAGAATCGCTGGATAACTTCTGCTGTATGGGAAGGACTTAGTACAAAAGATCAGACTGGGCCGTCCTTATATAACAGCTTTGAAGGTCAGTTCCCGGAGTATCAAATCAGCGGTTTGGATGACTATTACAATCATTATATCTATGGTGCCTGGCAACATCAAGGTATGGGCATGGGCAATCCGCTGATTCCAGGACCAGCCTATAATACAGACCATAACATTACTTTCCGTAGCAATCGTGTAAGAGCACATCACCTGGGCATCAGCGGACAGCCTTCTTCGGAGTGGGGATACCGAATGTTGATTTCATTTGCCCGCCATTGGGGTACATATTATACGCCTCTCGACCAGCAACGGAAACAATTCAGTTCGCTCTATGAAGCAACTTATACACCGAAATGGGCAAAGGGATGGAGTGCTTCGGCTGCACTAGGATTTGACCGAGGTAATTACCTGGGTAATTCTACAGGAGGCATGCTGACCATCAGAAAAACAGGAGTGATTTTTTAATTGAAGAAAGAAGTATGAAACGAATTTTCTATATAGGGCTTTGCATGATGGTACTGGCCATGATATGCAACGACTGCAAGAAGGAACCGATAAACACTGAGATTGAAGGACATTGGCAATTATTGGAATTTACTACGAAAGCAGACAATGAGGTGCATCCGTGCGAACGCATCTATTACAGTATACAGCTTTGGGTAGTGGAAGTGGCAGAGAAGCAAGGGCCACAGGGATTGACTCCTTCCGCGGAAGATACCAGTACGATGAAGCAAGTAATAGCATCACCCTGAACGACATGAGCACGTATGACCTTCCAGAAAACTCCCGCCCGGCTGAGGTATGGGAACTGGAACCTTATGGACTGAATAATGTGAACACGACGTTCAAGGTAGTGGAAACAAACGGGAAATACATGACCTTAGAGTCTGATTATGCCATATTAAAGTTTAAGAAATTCTAAAGCAAAAGGCATATAATCAGAAGAAAAGCCCCGGCTGTCATTGGCAGTACGGGGCTTTTTCTATATCTTTGCGAGGTAAAATTTGATTATTTATGGAAAGAAAAGTAGCACTAATCACAGGTATTACAGGACAGGACGGATCGTTCCTGGCTGAATTTTTATTGGAAAAAGGTTATGACGTACACGGTACTATTCGCCGCTCGTCAGTGGACTTCCGCGAACGTATCGCACATCTGGAAGGACAACCGAACTTTCACTTGCACTATGCGGATTTGAGTGACTCCATGAGTATCCTGCAAGTGGTAAGCAAGGTACGCCCCACGGAAATTTACAACCTGGCTGCACAAAGCTACGTACAGGTAAGTTTTGATTCTCCGGAATTTACAGCCAACGTGGATGCAACAGGTGTACTCCGCGTGTTAGAGGCTGTCCGTCTGTGCGGACTGAAAGATACTTGCCGCATCTATCAGGCATCTACTTCGGAACTTTACGGAAAGGTGGAAGAAGTGCCGCAGAATGAAAACACACCGTTCCATCCTTACAGCCCGTATGCAGTGGCCAAACTGTACGGTTTCTGGATTGTAAAAGAATATCGTGAGGCTTACAATATGTATTGCTGCTCGGGTATCTTGTTCAACCATGAATCGGAACGTCGTGGAGAAACTTTCGTAACCCGTAAAATTACGCTGGCTGCAGCCCGCATTGCACAGGGAAAACAGGAGAAGCTGTATCTGGGTAACCTGGACTCACTGCGCGACTGGGGTTATGCCAAGGATTACGTGGAATGTATGTGGCTGATTCTGCAGCATGAAACACCGGAAGATTTCGTCATCGCTACGGGTGTGCAGCACAGTGTACGTGAATTCTGTTACCTGGCATTCAAGTATGCGGGCATCGAACTGGAATTCAAGGGTGAAGGTATCAACGAAAAGGGTTATGACAAGGCTACCGGCAAGTGCCTGGTAGAGGTAAGCGAGGATTTCTACCGCCCGACAGACGTAGTGAACCTCTGGGGTGACCCGACAAAGGCGAAGGCAAAGTTAGGCTGGAACCCGTCGAAGACAACCTTCGAAGAGCTGGTAAAAATCATGGTGGATGCGGATATGGCAAAAGTGGCCGTAGAAAAGGCGGGAGAACAGATTCGCACGAACCTGGCAGAGTATCTGGAGAAGGGAATCGTGAAATAATGAAGAATGAGGAATGAAGAACGAAGAATTAATAATGAAGATTATATGTTCTTTTGTTCTTCTGTCTCTGAAACAATAAACAATTAATTTGTCGAATATGGACAAATCAGCGAAGATATATGTAGCGGGACACCACGGACTGGTAGGTTCCGCTATCTGGAATAACCTGAAGGAAAGGGGTTATAATAACCTGGTAGGACGTTCGCACAAGGAACTGGATTTGCTGGACCCGATTGCGGTAAAGAAGTTCTTTGACGAGGAACAGCCGGATGCGGTGATTCTGGCTGCGGCACATGTGGGAGCATCATGGCCAACCTGCAATATCGTGCGGACTTTATCTACCAGAACTTACAGATTCAGCAGAACGTGATTGGCGAGAGTTTCCGTCACGGGGTGAAGAAGTTGCTGTTCCTGGGAAGTACCTGTATTTATCCGCGTGAGGCTCCGCAACCGATGAAGGAAGAGGTGCTTCTCACCTCCCCGCTGGAATATACGAACGAACCATATGCCATCGCGAAGATTGCGGGACTGAAGATGTGCGAGAGCTTCAACCTGCAGTATGGCACGAATTACATCGCCGTAATGCCAACCAACCTGTACGGTCCGAATGATAACTTCCACTTGGAAAACAGTCACGTACTGCCGGCCATGATCCGCAAGATTCACCTGGCGAAATGCCTGAACGAGGGCGACTGGGATGCGGTGCGTAAGGACATCAACCTGCGCCCGGTGGAAGGTGTAAACGGAAGTAATACGGACGAAGAGATTCTGGAAAAGCTGGCGAAGTTCGGCATCACACCGGAAGCGGTTACGCTTTGGGGTACGGGAAAGCCGATGCGTGAGTTTTTGTGGAGTGAAGAAATGGCGGATGCCAGCGTACATGTGTTGCTGAACGTGGATTTCAAGCAGACGTATGATGCGTCAAAGAAAAATGCGGACGGTATTACTGAAATCCGTAACTGTCACATCAACGTGGGTACGGGCAAGGAAGTGTCTATCCGCGAAGTGGCAGAGAAAATCATGAAGGAAATCGGCTTCAAGGGTGAACTGCGCTGGGATGCATCGAAACCGGACGGCACACTGCGCAAGCTGACGGACGTAAGCAAACTGCACAGCCTGGGATGGCACCATAAAGTAGAAATAGACGAAGGTATTCACCGCTTGTATGAATGGTACCTGAAGGGTATCTGCATCAATCATCAGACAGTATAATCCGAATGGAAGAAAAAATAGAGAGACACTGGTATGCTTTCTACGTAAGAATGCATCACGAGAAAAAAACGGCAGAAAAATTAGAAATGCTCCACGTGGAGCATTTCTTACCCATACAGGAAGTGGTGCGTCAATGGAGTGACCGGAAAAAAGAAAATCAAGCAAGTCGTAATTCCGATGTTGATTTTTATCTGCACGGATGAAAAAAGGACGAATTGAGCTGCTTCAGAATTTTCCGTCATTAACGGGCTGCTTGATA
>ENA-OQAZ01000897-OQAZ01000897.1-human-gut-metagenome-genome-assembly--contig:-NODE-897-length-15704-cov-4.632535_pt1 | contig 15704 bp, 17 predicted proteins | sample MGYA00242737_ERZ504531 | MGnify/ENA primary metagenome ERZ504531 (study PRJEB26092, sample SAMD00036244) | human gut metagenome | host: Homo sapiens | study: EMG produced TPA metagenomics assembly of... | reverse complement strand
GGCCGGAAAATCCTGTCGTAATCGGAGTTGGAACGGTTGTATTCGCAGAAATTTAAGGTGAAATCCATGGAAATGCTGCGCTCCTTTCATTACGTAGATCAGACAATCCGACTGTGGCATTGTAAAGAACTTTCTGTCTGGAAGTATAAAGTAAAGTGACAGAGGGACGTCCGTCTGGTAAGACTGTCTTTACGATAAATCTTACCGGAAAAAAAGTCAACTATTTCGGAAGATAATCACTGGTATGGATAGAACAGGATGGTAAAATGAAACATAGAAACGGTTGATTTCCGCTGAGAGTGTGTGAGCGAACAGAGGCGTAAGAGCCGGTATATGGCGGAATCGGAAACAGAGCTAAATGCGGTAGCAGCAGAAAATAATAATTTACAGGAGGATTTTTACAATGAAAAAAGCGCAGATCATCGTGGACCAATATTTCCTCACCGGAAAAACAGACAAAAGGATCTATGGTTCCTTTATAGAACATCTCGGACGTGCGGTTTATGAGGGGATTTATCAGGAAGGCAGCCCTCTTTCTGATGAGCAGGGATTCCGGAAGGATACTCTGGAGCTGGTAAAAGAGCTTCAGGTTCCGATTGTCCGTTATCCGGGCGGAAATTTTGTATCTGGATTCCGCTGGGAGGATAGTGTCGGGCCGAAAGCTCAGCGTCCGTCCAGACCGGAACTGGCCTGGGGTGTCATCGAGACAAACCAGTTTGGACTCAATGAGTTTGTGGACTGGTCCAGAAAAGCCGGCAGTGATGTGATGATGGCGGTGAACCTGGGAACAAGAGGACCGGAGGATGCGAAAAATCTTCTGGAATACTGTAACTTTAAGGGTGGTACCTATTACAGTGATCTCCGTAAGGCTCACGGCTATGAACAGCCGCATGATATCAAATTATGGTGTCTCGGAAACGAGATGGATGGTCCGTGGCAGATGGGACATAAAACTGCGTCAGAGTACGGAAGAGTTGCAGCAGAGACTGCCCGCCTGATGAAATTTATGGATCCGGAGATTGAGACTGTTGCATGCGGAAGCTCCAATCTGGAAATGCCTACCTTTGGCTCCTGGGAGTATACGGTTCTTGACGAGGCTTACGATCAGGTGGATTATCTTTCCCTGCATCAGTATTATGGAAATGCAGCGGGAGACACTGCCGATTTTCTGGCAAGCTCCAAGGGAATGGATGATTTTATCTCAGGAGTGGTTTCCATCTGCGATGCTGTAAAAGCAAAGAAGCATGGAAAAAAACAGATAAATCTTTCCTTTGATGAGTGGAACGTATGGTACCACAGCAATGAACAGGATAAAAAGCTGGAAAAATGGGTACAGGCGCCCCATCAGCTGGAGGATGTTTATAACTTTGAGGATGCACTTCTTGTGGGAAGTATGCTGATTACACTTCTCCGTCATGCAGATCGTGTAAAGATCGCCTGCATGGCACAGCTGGTAAATGTTATTGCGCCGATCATGACATCCGATACAGGCGCATGGCGTCAGACGATCTTTTATCCGTATATGCTGACAAGTGTGTTTGGAAGAGGAACCGTCCTTAATACACAGGTTCTCACACCTATATATGAGAGCAAGACTTATGGAGAGGCTCCATATCTGGATTCTGTGTGCGTCTGGAATGAGGAAAAGGATACGCTGACGATTTTTGCAGTGAACAAGAGCCTGGATGAGGATATGGAAGTTTCCTGTGATTTAAGACAGTTTGAGGGATATAAGATCATAGAGCATATCGTGCTGAATAACGATAATCTTCAGGCAGTTAATACAGAGGCGCAGCCCGAGAATGTAGTTCCTGTAAAAGCCAGTGCAGAGTGCTCAAAGCTGGACGGCGGAAAACTGGAGGCAGTTTTTGCAAAACACAGCTGGAATATGATCCGTCTTGCGAAATAAGGGTCGGCGAAGTATAGTAAAAGAAGAAAGTCTCCGGTGCTACTGAGAACGGAGTAAACAGTAACGCTTAATACTTTTTGAGGCTGATAAGAGAGGTTTGACAACGGGATAGGTGTGTGCTATATTGAAAAACAGAAAAGAAAAGAGCCAGCGGGAGCTTGTGTGACAGGCTGAGAGGAAGATAGATCTTCGACCGTACCTGATTTGGGTAATGCCAACGGAGGGATTGTGATTTGAGAGCGTGTCTCCGTGGAGTTTGCCATGGGATGCGCTCTTTTGGGATGCAGGAATGGAACTGGAATGGTCTGACAATGTGGGGATGTGAAAGTGACAGAGACTGCATGTGGAGCTTCTGCAAAAGAGCGGGCAGGAAGGGGAGCGCCTTAATGTCTGGCAGGAGAGTGATATTCCGGAGGATTTTTCCGGAAGGATCATGTAAGCGATGGGAATCCGTGTTTTCGGAGTGAGAGGAAGTAAGGGAACTTCGACCGCCAAAATCTAAGGGCAGACTGCAGCAGACGGGAAGCTTTTGCCCGGATCTGACAGGGCTCTGCCTGATATTTCAGGGAGGAAAAACACTATGGAAAAACAAAGGATGCACACGCTTCGTATGGTAATGCTGGCAATGATGGTAGCGATCGGTGTCGTTATTTCACCGATCCTGAGGATTGAGGGAATGTGCCCACGGCGCATCTTGTCAATATCGTATGCTCGGTTCTGATGGGACCGTGGTATTCCCTTCTCTGTGCGACCATGATCGGCGTGATCCGTATGATGTTCATGGGAATTCCGCCACTTGCACTGACCGGTGCAATATTTGGCGCATTTCTTTCAGGTGTGTTCTACAGACTTTCCAAAGGCAAGATTATCTGCGCGGTGATCGGTGAGATCTTTGGAACAGGTATTATCGGATCCATGGTTTCTTATCCGGTGATGGCATTCCTGATGGGAAGAGGTGGGCTGACAGCATTTTATTATACGCCGATGTTCCTTGCAGCAACCACAATGGGAGGATGTGTTGCCTATATTTTCCTGAAGGCTCTGAGTAAAGCAGGTCTCTGGTGAAATTCCAGGCAGCTTTGGGTTCAAAAACATATGAGACAAAGAATTTTACAACTGCGAAAGCGAATTAAAGAAGAAAAGCCTCTGATCCATTGCATCACCAATCCGATCTCGATCCATGACTGTGCCAACGTGGTCCTTGCAGTAGGTGCAAGGCCGATCATGGCGGAGCATCCGGCAGAGGTGACAGATATTACGGCATCGGCTGGTGCGCTGATGCTGAATCTCGGGAATATTACTGATGCCAGGATCGAGTCAATGAAGCGTTCTATGAGAACAGCGATGGAAAATAAGATTCCGGTTCTTCTGGATCTGGTAGGGGTTGCATGCAGTGATCTCAGGCTGGATCTGGCGAGAGAGCTTTTAAGCATTGGACATCCGGCAGTGCTGAAGGGAAATATGTCGGAGCTTCTGGCTGTTTCCGGTCTGCCGTCTCATGCGATCGGAATCGATGCGGGGGCGCAGGATGCCCTGACTGCGGAAAATATGGAGACTGTCAGTGAGGTGCTGAGGGCTTTTTCAAGGAGTAATCAGGCAATTGTGCTGGCTACCGGGAAACAGGATTTTGTTACGGATGGTGAACGGGTTGTTCTGGTACAAAATGGCAGTGCGGCGCTGTCCGGGATCACAGGAACCGGCTGTATGGTCGGTGCACTGACTGCGGCGTTTTTGCAGGGTGCGAAGATAATATTGCGAAAGAGATGACGGATAGTATAGAGGCAGGTGTCCGGTCTGGCGTTGAGATGGAATTAAATGGGAAATCCGGGAATTATTTGGCTGCGGCAGTGCTTGGTACTGCACTTATGGGTATCGCCGGCGAGGAAGCGGAGAAGATTTCCCGCGGTTCGGGAAGCTTTCAGGTGAATTTGCTGGATGAGATCTATGGGCTTTCGGATCGACAGCTGCTGAATCTATTGAAAATTGAAATGTACTGAAAAAGAGGGGATCAGGATGGATAGAAAAGATTTGGATGTAACGTTGTATCTGGTGACGGATAGTTCTTATCATACGGAGGAGTCTTTGCTCCGTACGGTTGAGGAGGCTTGTAAGGGTGGTGTGACTCTGGTCCAGCTTCGTGAGAAGAATAAGGGTGGACGTGAGTATCTGAATAAGGCTTTTAAGGTGAAGGAGATCACAGATCGTTACAATGTGCCGCTGATCATTGATGATCGTGTGGATGTGGCGCTGGCCTGTGATGCGGCTGGTGTGCATGTTGGAGCTTCTGATATTCCGGTTGCTGTGGCAAGGAAGCTGATGGGACCGGATAAGATCGTGGGGGCTACTGCCAAGACGGTGGAGGCTGCTGTGAAGGCTTATGAGGATGGTGCGGATTATCTTGGTGTGGGGGCGATTTATCCTACTACTACTAAGGTTGTGACGATTCTTACCAAGGTTTCTACGTTGAAGGATATCTGTGAGGCGGTTCCGATTCCGGCGGTTGCGATCGGGGGATTGAATGCCGGGAATATGGATGTGCTTGAGGGTGCCGGTATGAGTGGTATGGCGGTTGTTTCTGCGATCATGAAGGCGGAGGATCCTCAGGGGAATGCACGGGAGCTGAAGGAGAAGATTGTTGCTTTGATGGGAAAGTGATTTAGGACATGAGTGAAGAGCAGTGGTGAATTTGAGGTTCATTGCTGTTCTTTTTTTGTTGAAATACGGACGCCCGTGAGGCGTGTGCTGCCTGTCGCCGGGGCTTCGTCGGGGGCTGGCTTCTAGGCTGCCGGAATTCTGCTAAAACCGTTTTCCAAAAGTCCGAACTCGCGTCTTGCAGCCGCTCAGACAGCGGACTTTTGAAAAACAACGCAGATTTCCGCCAGCCAAGAATCAGCTCCCCTCCTGCAGAGTCCGGTGACAGGCAGCACACGCCTCACGGGCTGGTTTTTCAAGGCGGCAGGGGAGGGGGCTGCTCGGGAGTTTGGGTGTAAATGTTGGGTTGAGTGGCCTTTGCCGGGAGATGGATGAGCTATCAGCGCTGCGCTGGATAGCTGGGAGGAAAGGCTGAGTTTCCTTGTGGTCTGCCGGGAGGTGGATGAGGCATCAGCGGTGCGCTGGATAGCTTGGAGGAAAGGCTGAGTTTCCGGTTGCCTGACGGTAGGGGGCCGAGACATACCGCGCGGATTTATGCGATCAGCATAAATTCTGTGCATCGCGAAGCGTGTTACTGAGAACGGAGTGAACAGTAACTGCTGTCGAATGTTGTTGAGATTTTTGGATGAATTTTGAGTGATTTTTATTATAGTATGTGGTATGGTTGTTATATCTTATAAGATCTTTTGTCTGTATGGACATTCTTGGAGCTTCGAGTTCTGAAGCATTTTCCATTTTTGGGTACTGTGAAATTTATGAAAGGCCGGTTTAGGGTGTTTTCATGTTTTATTTGTGTGGTATAATCTATATATACCAGTAGGAGTGTTAATGACTAACAATACTATATTTGATGATGTTTTCCGGACGATAGTGGAAAAGATGACATATCTGACCGTTCCGCTGATCAATGAGGTGTTTCATACATCATATCCGGAAGATGTGAAGATCATGCACCTTAGGAATGAGCATCAGCTTGAGGATGGTGAACTGATCACGGATGCTCGACTTCTGATCGGGGATAAGGTGTACCATATTGAGTGTCAGAGTTCTGATGATACTATGATGGCGATCAGGATGTTTGAGTATGATCTTGCAATTGCCTTGGAGAACAGACGGAGAGTCGGAAGGAAGTTTTATGTAGAGTTCCCGAAATCTTGTGTGATATACTTGAGATCTACGAAGAATACGCCTGATGTTGAGGAAGTGAAGGTTTTGTTTCCGGATGGACAGGTGTGTGTGTACCGGGTTCCGACAGTGAAGATGGAACTTTATACGAAGGATAGTATTTTCGAAAAGAATCTGTTGATGTTGCTTCCGTTTTACGTGATGAGGTATGAAAATGTAGCAGATATATTTGCTAAAGATTCGGAGAAGTTACAGGGATTGTTGATGGAATATGAAGATATCAGGATAAAACTTGAGAGAGAATTTTCAATCACTGGAAGAGCAGGTATGTATACAGATCTTAATAAATTGATCATAAGAATATCGGATTATATTTTTCGAAAAGAAGAAAAAGTCAGGAAAGGAGTGGGTGAAGTTATGGGCGGAAAGGTTTTGCAGCTGGAGTCGGAGCGACTTCGGGAGGAAGGTATGGCTATTGGAGAAGTCCGTGGAAAAGCGGAAGGGAAAGCAGAAGGAAAAGCAGAAGGAAAAGCAGAGGGAGAAGCAAGAATACGAGCCTGATCAATTGTCTGATCTCGGATGGTCGCGTGGATGAGATACAGAAGATGGCTGATAGTGAGGATGTGTGTAAAGAATTGTACAGGGAATACGTTTATAAAAAAATGCCGGTGGGGGTTACTCCACCGGCAGATCTCTGTGTTCTACGTTGGTGGAGAATACGATCTGTGTTTTGGTACGGCCGAACTGCTGGAGTTCGTTGATGAAGTGGTCCAGTTCCATGGTGGAGCGGAAGGCTACTTCGATGAGCATGGAGTAATCGCCGGTGACGCAGTTGCATTCGATGACGTTTGGGATGGACTGGATGAAGGGGCAGAAGTCTTTTTTCTGGTTGGGTTCTACTTCCAGGTTGATGAATGCTTTTATATGATAACCGAGAAATACCGGGTTGATCTGGGCGTGGTAGCCTGTGATCAGCCGTTTTTTTCAAGATGTTCGACCTGGCGGAGACAGCGGGGGAGGAGAGGAAGACTTCCTTTGCGATTTCCTTTACCGGGGTGCGGGCGTTTTTCTGAAGCATTTCGATGATCTTTCGGTCGATGTTGTCGAGTTTGTGTTCCATGTGGAATGGCTCCTTTCGATGAAAAAATGTTATTTGCAACTGGTGCAGAGCTGCGTGGGGAAGTGGATTGAAAATATATATTTCTGTATTGATTATACTGCGCGTGTTGTTACAACACAAGAAACGACTTAATATAAATAAGAAAAATAAAAGAAATTCTTAAAAAGATTAATATAAACTTTTGAAAAACACGGATAATCATGGTTTTCCCTTAAAAGTATTTACAAGCCACAAAGAAAGTGTTAGTTTCTTAGGCATCAGAAAAACAGCTGCTGATAAAAATGAAAATAACAGAATGATTTGTAAACAGTGAATATCCGTCGGACTGAAAAAATGAGATCAGAGGGCGGGCAAATCAGATGTGCACAGGATCAGAAGAAAGAAGAGGGATGACAAAATGACAACAGAAACAAGACTGGAAGCAGATTCAATCGGAACTATGGAAGTGCCTGCAGAGGCTTATTACGGAGTTCAGGCTTTAAGGGCAAAACAGAATTTTCCTATTACAGGTACAAAGCTTCATCCGGTATTTATCAGGAATCTGGCACAGATTAAAAAGGCAGCAGCTATCACTAATAATAATGCAGGGCTTCTTCCGGAGGATAAGGCAGATGCCATCGTCAGAGCCTGTGATGAAGTGATCGCAGGAAAACTGGCTGAGGAATTTATCGTAGATGCCATTCAGGGTGGTGCCGGAACCAGCGCAAATATGAATATGAATGAGGTGATCGCAAACAGAGCCGGTGAGATCCTCGGATGTCCGAAGGGCAGCTATAAAATGGTCCATCCAAATGATCACGTAAACATGGCGCAGTCCACCAATGATGTGATCCCGACGGCCGTAAGCTTACCGTTCTGGATCTTCTTGCACCTCTGGAAAAAGCACTGATAAGACTTGAGAAGGAGCTTGCAAAAAAGGCAGAGGAGTTCGATGATGTGATCACTATGGGACGTACACAGCTTCAGGATGCAGTTCCGATCCGTCTTGGCCAGGTGTTCCACGGTTATGCGTCTATGGTTTCCAGAGACCGGAAACGTATCGAAAAGGCTCACAGGGAAATGTATACCGTAAACCTTGGAGGAACTGCAGTGGGAACTGCTATCAATGTTTCTGATTCTTATTTTTATAAGATCGTGCCAAATCTGGAAAAGCTTACAGGTTATCCGCTGAAACAGGCCGAGGACCTTTTTGACGCAACAGAAAATCTGGACGGCTTTGTTGCTGTATCCGGTGTGGTAAAAACTGTGCGGTGGATCTTTCCAAGATGTGCAACGATCTTCGACTGATGTCTTCCGGCCCGAAAACCGGATTTGGAGAGATCAATCTTCCGGCAAAGCAGAATGGGTCTTCCATCATGCCAGGTAAGGTAAATCCGGTCATTCCGGAGGTAGTAAGCCAGGTTGCTTTCCACATCGTAGGACATGATACCACCATTACCATGGCGGCAGAAGCCGGACAGCTGGAGTTGAATGCTTTTGAGCCGGTTGTATTTTGTAATCTTTTTGAATCCATTACGACTCTGGAAAAAGCAGTGGATACATTGAGCGTAAACTGCATCACAGGAATCACCGCAAACCGCAAACGCTGCAAAGACCTGATGGAAAGCAGCGCAGGAATCGCAACGGCTCTTTGCCCGCATATTGGCTACAAGGCGTCTGCAACCATCGCAAAAACTGCAGTAAAAACCGGCAAATCTGTCCGGGAACTTGTTCTGGAACAGGAGATCATGACTGAGAAAGAGCTGGAAGAGGTTCTTGATCCGTATCTGATGACAGAAGTCGGAGAAGAGCGGAAAGAGGATGAAGCAAGAAGGAAAGCCTGCTGAGAAAAATTAATATAGTAACAGCGAAACAGGGAGACTTACCATATGGCAGGTCTCCTTTTATAATGGAAGACTTACTTATCAATACAATAAAGAGTGACGACAGAAGATAACAACAAAAGATTGTGTATCCCATTCAAAAATATGTGCATTTTTTTAAAAGTGACAGAATGATATACTCTTTATAAATAAAAAAGGAAAACGGAGGAAACAAAATGAAAAAGAGGGTTTTGTCACTGGTTCTGACTGGCTGTATGGTTGCTCTGGCGGCTACAGGCTGTGGAAGCTCGAACTCAGGAGCAAAAGATGAAACAGCAAGTAAAACGGCAGGTGATTCGAAAAAACTGACAATCATGATGAGCAATTCAGACAGCGGAAATAACGCTGTGGAAACGGTTATGAAAATGGCAGCAGACAAGATGGGAATTGAGATTGACTATGATGTTTATCCGGATGATCAGATGATGAGTGTATTAAATACAAAGCTTGCAACAGGAAATGCCAGTGATGTAATTTTGCATAATATTGGTATTGCAACACTACCGGCGGATAAGCTTGCAGTTCTGGATGGCGATTGGAAAGATCATATTTCAGAACAGTCTTATCCAATGACTGTAGACAGTAACGATAATGTATTGAAAGCACCATTTTCTTCAGCGTCAGCTTTTGGGCTCCTTTATAACAAGGAAGTGCTTAAAAATGCAGGTGTGGAGCTTCCAATCAATAACTTTGCAGAATTCAAAGCGGCATGTGATAAAATCCAGGCCAACGGAGTGACGCCGGTCTATATGTCAAACAAAGAGAATTGGACAGCTCAGATCTGGCTTCTGGCAACAATTCAGCCAACATTGTTCGAAGACCCGCAGTTTGCGATCGACATGTCACAGAACAAGGCAAAACCAAGTGATAATGAGAAAGTAGTTAAGCTGCTGTCGAATCTTGAAGAATTGAGAAATGATGGTTATCTGAATGAAGATTATATGTCTGCAACAAACACAATGGCTGAAAAGGCGCTTATGGAAGGTCAGACAGCTTTTTATGCAGATTTTTCTAAGTTGAATGATTATTCCAGAGATGAATACGAGCAGAAGCTGGGAATGATGTGGATTCCGCTCTGGGATGATGAGAGTGACCAGGTAGTTACTGTTGGCCAGGCAGGAAACTTCCTTTCTGTTCCGGCAGATAATCCTAATGCAGATCTTGCAAAAGAATTTGTAAATACATTGCTCAGCAAAGATGTTCTTCAGAAATATTATGAACTGCTTCCGGGAATCTCACCATATAAAGATCTTGGCTTCGATCTTGAGCAGGGTTCATTAGGAGATGAACTTTTGAGCTATGCTACAGACAATACCTCTATTCCGATTATCAGAGCACCCTGGTAGATGGAAAGGCTGTTCTTAACGGATTTTACGGAAACTTTTCAGACAGAATCCAGGGACTGATTGCAGGAAAATCAGTGCAGGATACTCTGGATGACTGGTATAACGCATATGCGGAAGAAGCAAAAGCGAGAAATGCAGAAGGTTTCTAAAAGTTTATTGATTTATGGGTATCTGTTACAGCAGCCGGAAAAACGGCTGCTGTAACAGATTATAGGAGGAATTATGAAGAAAAAGAGCACGCAGGATTTTTATTCCAAATGGTTTATTGCACCAGCTGCGATATTATTTATCATATTTTTTGTAGTACCCAATCTCGCCTCATTTGTATTGGGATTTACAGACTGGTCTTTGTATGATTTTAATAATATTAAATTTAATGGACTGGAAAATTTTCGGAGACTGTTCAGCGAGAAAACTTTTGCTATAGCTATAAAAAACACTTTTTATTTTGCAATCGTGACAGTTCTTATAAAGAATGTATTTGGATTTCTGATGGCACTGATCGTAAAGAAAACCAGCAAATTTAATACATTGCTCAGAGCAGTTGTATTTTTACCTATGACAATCAGTGTTATGTCGTTGCCATTATTTTTGTTTCTATTTACAATCCTACAAATGGAATTATCAATGAAGGACTCCGGGCAATCGGGCTGGACAGCCTTACTCGTGACTGGCTTTTTGATGCAAGATATTCTATGAATTCTATCTGCCTGATGGATATATGGCAGGGAACTGGATTTACAATGTGTGTAATGATTTCCGGACTTCAGGCGATTCCGACAGATTATTATGAGGCTGCAAAGATTGATGGAGCAGATAAATGGCAACAGCTCAGATATGTTACCCTTCCGTTGCTGATCAGTTCTATTACAATAAGTCTTGTTTTTAATATCATATCAGGATTTAAGGTGTTTGCACAGGTTTATTCTACGACAAACGGAGGACCTGCCGACAGCACACATGTACTTGGAACTTTCCTGTTTAAGAGCTTTGGAAACGGATTCCTTGGTTACTCTGCCGCAGTAGGACTCTTTACAACGGTACTGATCGTGGCGCTTAGTATGACACTGCTTGCAATTCTGAGGAAAAGAGAGGTAGAATATTAAATGAAGAAGGGAAAAACATTTTTACGGTATGCAATTGGGATCATATTCAGTCTGATCTATATAATGCCGATATGGATGGTTGTTGTTAATTCATTTAAAGAAAAAAAAGAAGCGAATCTGATGGGACTTGGCCTGCCAAAGACATTTACGTTAGATAACTACATTCAGATCTTTGAAGGCGGTGGAATTGTCCGGGCCTTTTTCAACGGTCTTATACAGGCGGGAAGTTCAACCTTTATTGTACTTATAGTAGGATCACTTGCGGCATTTGTAATTGCAAGATCAAGAAATAAGATCATTAGTAATCTGTATTATGTTTTTCTTCTTGGACTGGTAGTGCCGATCGCATACATTCCTACATATCTTGTACTGGATACACTTGGATTGATGAATACACATTTCGGATATGTATGTGTTCATGCGACTTACGGACTTCCGCTGGCAATTTTTCTGTATACAGCTGCAGTAAAGGGAATCCCGAGAGAACTGGATGAAGCTGCTATGATTGACGGAAGCAGCTGCTGGTATCTTTATCGAAAAATCATATTTCCACTTTTGAGAACTACAACGGCAACACTTTTTGTTTTTAACTTTATGGGAGTATGGAATGATGCACAGTTACCGTTATTCCTTCTCAGTGGAGATAAATGGGCTCTTCCTCTTACTATCAACAGTTTTTATGGTGCACATGGACAGGAGTGGAATCTTATCTTCGCGGATATTGTAATCACGATACTGCCTATTGCAGTTGTTTACATCTTTGCCCAGAAACATATTATGGCAGGAATGACTGCAGGAGCTGTTAAAGGATAAGAAAAGTATGAAAAAAATATCAGATAGGCTGTCGTATTCAAAAAGAATATTTATTGTATTTGCACTGTTGTGCAGTGTGTCAATTTTTCTGGTTGCAGGAACCTATTATGTGAGATTATATGCAGATAACAGGAAGCTGGCACAGAATGAATTTAAGGATATCAGTACTCGTACGGCACAGGCACTGGAACGAGAGATTGATATGATGGATATGATCAGCTGTCAGATATTTGGAAATAAAAAGATCCAGAAAGAGCTTTTTGATGCTACGGAAAACAGAAAAAAAGGAGTCAATTATTTCGAACAGAATCCGGATGCCCGAAATAATGTTCAGGAAGCACTGTGGAGTTTTAATTCCCCACGTAAAGTGGTTGCAAATTTATCTATTATTTATCCGGATATGTTTATAGGTCTTCTTGAGATTCCTGGCGTGGAAGAAGTAAATCGTATATGGAATCAGGGATTGTACGAAAACTGGGATGGATATTATAAAATTCTTCCTACTCATGAGGATCCGTTCGCCATTTCGGAAAAAAAGGACAGGATTACAGTTTCTCTTCTCAGAAAAATGAATCTTAGCTTTTACAGTCAGGAAGATGTAGGGGTAATAGAAGTGCAGCAGAGTTATGAGAAGATAGAAGAAATTTGCAGCCAGAATTATGACAGAAACAATATGCAGCTTTATGTTGTAGATGAGGATGGAAACATTGTATATCCTTATGAAGATACAAAAAAGACCCGGGAAATGAAAAGGGTCACAGAGCTATTCGGTTCACAGCAGTGTGATGTGATTGTTTCCAGTAAGGAAATTTCCGGAATAGGGATGCAGCATCAGTTGTCAAACGCTCCATGGAAAGTGCTCGTGTTTCAGCGTAATAAGGACTTTTCCGGACCAATCTTTCGGTCAGTACGATGGATACTGATCTTTGGTGGCGGGATGCTGATTTTTATGATCCTGGCAGTATTTTTTGCAACAAAAAGAATAATGAATCCTATTGTTACATTAAGAAAAACGGTAGAGAACAGCGATACGGGAGAAGCATTGGATTTTTCAGATCTAAAAACAGAAATTGATGAAATCGATCTTCTCCAAAGAGCGTTTACAAAGATGGTGAAGCATATCCGTGAATCAGCGGAACTTATGGGAGCAATGCGGGAAAAGGAACTGGAGCTTAAGATTGAGGTATTGCAGGCACAGATTAATCCTCATTTTCTATATAATTCCCTTGCAGCCATAAGTGCGGCAGGTATGGAAGATGGAAGCTTCCGGACTCAGATGATGTGCGTAGAGCTAAGCGAATTGCTTCGATATGCAGGAAGTGATACTGGAAAACATGTAGATATTCAGACGGAATTGGAAAATCTGGAGAACTATCTGAAATGTATGAAGTGGAGATATGAAGATAATCTCGAATACAGAATAGAAGTTGAAGGAAAAACAAATGTAGACTTCATTCCTAAGCTCACATTCCAACCACTTGCCGAAAATTCATTTGCCCATGGATTTTCAAATACTCTGCCTCCGTATAAAATTCAGGTGAATTGTGTTGTGTCGGAAAATGGTTGGATATTTACCTTGAAAGATAACGGATGTGGAATAAGTGATGAACGTCTGTTGGAAATTCAGACGGCAATAGATAATGTGGACTTTATTTTTGAGGAAAGCAAAGCTTATACAGAGTTGAGAACAGAAAATATGGCCATATTGAACATTTACATGAGATTGAAACAGGAATACGGCAGGAAAGTATGTTTTACAGTAAAAAGTAAAGAAAACGGAACAGAGATAAAAATAGAGGTAACAAGATGATAAAAGTATTAATTGCAGATGATGAGCCATTATTATTGAGAAGTCTTAAAAAAAGTATTGAGATGATGGATGGGGAATATAGTGTTATTGATACAGCGTCAGATGGGAAAAGCGCTTTGAAAAAAGCTGAAGCATTGAACCCGGATGTTATTTTTACAGATATCCGTATGCCGATTTTCGATGGCCTTGAATTTGTTGGAAAGCTACGGGAAAAGGGTATTTCTGCAAAAATCGTGCTGATCAGCGGATATAAAGAATTTGAATATGCCAAAAAAGCTATTACGCTGGGAGTAGAAGATTATCTGGTAAAGCCTATCAATCCTTTGGTTCTTCAGAAGATTTTGCAAAAAATGAAAGCAGAATTGCAGGAGGATATTCACGAAAAACAGGAAGCATATCTTCAAGCCGTAATTCATGGTGGCAAAATAGAAATGGAAGACTGTTTTTTTTGACGAAAAAAACAGAAAATTTGTGTACTATATCTGTGCTTTGGTACCTATATTCCTATCGGAATATCCAATTTAAAATCAATGACGATAGCAGTTACAATAAGGAGATCATACAGATTTTAGACGCTCAGAATAAAAAATACTGGATTCTGGATGGAAAATATGATAATGAACGAATCGTCGTTATCGAAGCTGATAAAATAACAGGAGATCATTTAGGTAGAGAAATTTATCAGGCGGTGCAGGATAAATTAGTGGTAAATGTTACAGGTGTTTATAATAGTGGAATTAGAACAGGGGAACAGTTTCGTGAAAAAATGCTTGAAACAGGAATTGTTTTGAGAAAAAAACTGATATTTTCAGAAGGCAGATATATTGAAGCACAAAAATATAGTGAAGAAAAATTAAAAAAGAAAGCATCAGAAGGCCGGATTAGCGATTACGGATATTTTGAAAGAATGATAAAAGACAAAAAATATCAGGATATTGGTTTTTTATAAAAAAACGGCTTAGGGAATGTCAGGAAGAGCATTGGACGCAGGAAGAACTTACGGAACTTTTACGAGGATGGCTTTTTACTGTGGAGCAGCAACTTCGAAAACATTTTGAGAGCAGTATGATTGACCTGACGGTGACAGTATCTCAGGATTATGATGAGCTGGAGAAGAATCTGGTGAATTTTTTTGAATCTGTCATCGATGAACAGGATGAAAATCCGTTGTCACAGGTATCTGTGCATACAATGGAAAGTGTTAAAGAATATATAGATTATCATTATACAGAAAAACTTTCTATCATGGAGATCGCAGACAAATTTAATTTCAGCTATTCATATTTATGTACAAGCTTTAAACGATACTTTGGAGAAAGTCCCAATGACTATATCATCAAAAAAAAGAATTTATAAGGCGAAATTGCTGTTTGATTCAGATCCTGTCCTCAGCATAAAAGAAACAGCGGCTATGGCGGGTTATGATAATCCTTATTATTTCAGCAGGATATTTAAGAATGTTACAGGAATCTCTCCGTCCCAATATAAAAAAAGGAGCAATGAAGAAAATGAAATATGACTCATTCAGACCAGGAAAAGAATGGAAAGATACAAATGGAAAACCGATACAGGCACATGGAGGTTCTGTCATATACATAGATGGGATATTCTACTGGTATGGAGAAAATAAAGAGAAAACGAAACCCGATAATGATATATGGCATTGGGGAGTGAGATGCTACAGTTCTGTAGATCTTTATAATTGGAAAGATGAAGGAATCATCATTAAGCCGGTGACAGATGATCCAGAGTCTCCTTTATATCCATCAAAATGTATGGATCGGCCACATATTTTATATAACAAAAAGACTTTAAAATATGTCTGCTGGTTAAAAATCATGGAAAAAGATGGAACACAGGATATGACAAGTTCTTACCGCAGATCATATTCTGGGACCGTATACCATGGTAAAAAAAGGATACCGTCCATATGATATGAGTTCGGGTGATTTTGACCTGGC
>ENA-OQAZ01000896-OQAZ01000896.1-human-gut-metagenome-genome-assembly--contig:-NODE-896-length-15712-cov-2.663651_pt1 | contig 15712 bp, 22 predicted proteins | sample MGYA00242737_ERZ504531 | MGnify/ENA primary metagenome ERZ504531 (study PRJEB26092, sample SAMD00036244) | human gut metagenome | host: Homo sapiens | study: EMG produced TPA metagenomics assembly of... | reverse complement strand
AACCATCAGAGCTATGGGGTATAAGAATGCTCCTATGCTGGTGGCAGGATTTGGCATATGGATCGTAAGGATTCCTTTGTGCATGCTGGCTGCTTATGTGTTTAGGTTGCCTTTGACAATAATCTGGATTATTATTGCGATGGATCAGGTATCCAGATTCCTGCTCAGCGCAGGGTTGTATTATCGGATCAACAAAAAGCGTGAGCAGACAATGAACGCGGTATAGAACGGAAAAAAGGAGTAAGAATACATATGAACAGAGAATTTTTATATGAATTACTGGAAACAGCATCAGTTTCCGGCTTTGAGGAAGAGATTCAGAGAAAAGTTATAAAGTATGCAAGAGGATTTGCGGATGAGATCTACACGGATGAAATTGCCGATGTGGTAAGTATTGTAAATCCGGATGCAGAGATCAAGGTTATGCTGTCGGCACATATGGATGAGATTGGTCTCATGGTATCGCATATTACGGAGAAAGGAATGCTCCACGTATCCAAGGCGGGTGGTATCTATCCGGGAACTTATCTTGGACAGAAAGTCAGAATCATGCATGAGGGAAATGTGGTTTACGGCGCAGTCCGAAACATGGTTCTCTGAATAAGAAAGAGTTGGAAATTACAGATATCATCATCGATATCGGTGCTGTTTCAAGGGAAGATGCCATGGCGCATGTGGCCTGTGGTGATCCTGTGAGCTTTGACACGGATTACAGAGAACTTTTAAATGACAGACTCTGTGCAAGAGGCCTTGATGACCGTCTGGGAGGATATATTATCCTGGAGCTGCGAAAAAGGCCAAGGAAAGAGGCTGCACATGTGGAATTTATGCGGCAACTACTGTAGGGGAAGAACTGACAAAGCACGGAGCTGCCTGGTGTGCATCCCGAATCGCTCCGACTCTGGCTGTTGTGCTTGATGTTACATATACCAGCGATTATGAGGGAACAAGAACCATCGAAAACGGAGAAATCCTTCTGGGAGGCGGACCTGTTTTCCTCCATAATTCTTTCAGTCATAAAATGGTGGTGGAGCGACTCGAAAAAGCTGCCCGGAATGTACATATAAAATATCAGTGGGAGAACGGATGTGGAAGAACCTGTACGGACGCAGATGCTATTCATATGGCAGGCAGGGGGATACCTACAACAGTTATGTCCATACCTCTTCGCTATATGCATAATCCGGCAGAAGTGTGCAGTATGGAGGATGTGCAGGGATGTATTGACGTGCTTGCAGAATTTTTATGTGGAATCGGGTCTGATATTTGTCTGAAACCTCTGGAAGGATAAGGTGATTTATGAAAAAATATATGGCGATTGCCGGATTGGTATTAGTTACTGTTATCTGGGGAGGAGGCTTTGTGGCCAGTGACATGGCTCTTGACAGTTTGTCGCCTTTTCAGATCATGACCATTCGTTTTCTGTTGGCTTCCGTGCTTATGGGTGGGATAAGTATCCGGAATCTTAAAGGGATAAAAAAAGAGGAAGTAACTGCAGGAGTTTTTATGGGCGCAGCTCTTTTTATTGGGTTCTCTCTTCAGATCATAGGACTGCAATATACGACTCCGTCAAAAAATGCGTTCCTCACAGCCACAAATGTGGTTATTGTTCCTTTTATTGCTTTTCTGATCTGCCGGAAAAAAGTAGGATTCAGAGGTATAATAGGAGCAGTGCTGGCCATCGTGGGGGTGGGACTTTTGTCCCTGGATAAGATCTGTCCCTGGGACTGGGCGACGGACTGACCCTTATATGTGCAGTGGGCTTTGCTTTTCAGATTTTTCTGACAAGTATCTTTGTAAAGAAGTACCGGGCATCTGTGTTGAACTTTATTCAGATGTGTACGGCAGGCGTTTTATCGTTGGTATTCATGATCGCCTCCGGGCAGGTGCATTTTCAGGTTGCTGCAAAAGGATGGTGGAGTGTTCTCTATCTCGGCATTATCAGCACAACGGTCTGCTATCTTCTTCAGACAGCATGCCAGAAGTATGTGGATGAGACAAAGGCAGCGATCATTCTGTCTATGGAGTCTGTCTTTGGGACCTTGTTCTCGGTTATGATTCTTCATGAAAGTATTACATTGCGCATGATATTGGGATGTATCATTATTCTGGCGGCGGTTATTCTGGCGAATTCAGCACGGAGGAGACAGCGTCGTAACAATTCGTTGCGTGGTTGGGGGCAATATGGTAAGATAAACCATGAAATGCACTGACATAGCTGATGCGATTCGAAAAATATTGAAAAGTATCATGCAGAGAGGGAGTTAAGATGGCTACAATAAAAGATATCGCAGAGCGTACCGGCTTTTCCGCAGCGACGGTCTCCAGAGTTTTGAACCATGATGAGACGTTGAATGTGCAGGATGAGACAGAATGAAAATATTTGATACTGCCAGGGAACTTCAGTATCAGGCAAGGGAAAGAAAAAGCAGGAAGCGTCACTTGACGGTTGGGGTTTATTATTCTTATTCCAGAGAGGAGGAGCTGAGAGATACTTATTATCTGACAGTCCGTCTGGCGGTAGAAAAAAAACTAGAGGCAGAGAATATGGAACGCTGTCAGATCCAGAATCTGGAGGAACTGAAGAATCTTGGAGGACTTGATGGCCTTTTGTGTCTTGGAACGTTCAGTAAGAGTATGGTAAGGCAGATAGAAGCCTTCAAAAAACCCACAGTATTTCTGGATGCTATGCCAAAAGGAGATCAGTTTGATTGCGTAGTCAATGATCTGGACAGTTCTGTGGAAGCGGTGATGGATTATCTGACAGGACTGGGACATAAAAAGATAGCATTTATTGGCGGCTATGAAGTCGACAAGGATGGCGAGGAAGTGCATGATGAACGAATGGTAACTTACAAAAAATATATGGAGCGAATCGGTGAATTCTCTCCGGCACTTGTGCGGGTGGGAAGCTTCACGCCGGAAGACGGTTATATGCTGTGCAGGGAGATCCTGGAAGAGAAGGAGAAACCTACAGCAATATTTGCAAACAACGACTCTCTGGCAGTGGGCTGCTATCGGGCAGTCAGCGAAAAGGGACTCCGGATTCCGGAGGATATAAGCATTGTGGGATATAATGATATAGCAGTGGCCAACTATCTGGTTCCGCCGCTGACTACTGTGCGCCTGCATATGGAATTGTTGGGTGAGGAGCGGTTCGCCTTCTTCGTGAACGCATCACATCCGCCAGGGAGATAGGGTTAAAAGTGATCGTACCTGCGAAGCTTATTGTACGTGGCAGCGCAGACAGGGTAAAATAAAAATGGAGTGATGTACTGGTAAAAAGCGCTGTATCCGTGGCTGTCCGGATACAACGCTTTTTATCTCGTTTTACAGAAAAAGATTTCGTAAAAATGTTTGATTTGATTCAAACATTTTTTTGAAAATTAAAAAAAGAATATATAATCAGAAACAATATTGTCTAGCGAAGAATGTGATTACCGGATAAACTACTCAAAAAGGAGGTAGAATATATGAAACGGAAACAGGTAATTGCATTTGTCAGTGCAGCGGCATTGGCTGTAACATCGCTGGCAGGATGCGGGAAAACAGAAGAAAAGACGGAGAAAACGACAGTAAGTGATGCAGAAGAAACAGCCAAAGAAGACCTGCCACTGTCAAAATATCCGGAAACAGTAACTGTCCATCTTGGCGGCTCCATGAATCCAAATGCGAAGCTTGAGGACGGAAAGATTTATGATGATAATGTATACCTGGATTTATTAAAGAAAGACCTTAATATTGATGTTGAATATGACTGGGTTACATCATCTTCTGATTATGATGAAAAAATGAATCTGTGTATCGGAAGTAATACAGTTCCGGAACTGATGAATGTGAATGCAACACAGTACAGAGCACTTCTGAAATATGACATGATTCAGCCGTTGGACGAGTATTATGAGGATTATGCATCGGATACCCTGAAAGGCTATGTGGAATCCGGCGGTGAGGAACTGAGAAAATGTATCACCAATGACAAGGGAGAAATGATGGCGATTCCGGCTCCGAGTATGATGGTAGGAGAAATGAACGAAATGTGGATCCGCAGGACTGGCTGGAAAACCTTGGCTGGAAGTTCCGAGAACATGGATGAGCTGGCAGCAGTGCAGAAGCGTTCGTAACCCAGGATCCGGATGGCAACGGAGAAGATGATACCATCGGAATTCTCGGACCTGGTAATTCCAATCATATCAATGATATTGGAGACAATCAGTTTGGTCTGGATCCGCTGTTTTGTAGTTTCCAGTCTTATCCACAGTACTGGCTGCAGGATGAAGATGGAAACGTAGAGTATGGTTCCATCCAGCCGGAAACCAGAGAAGCACTGGAAAAAATCCAGGAATTATATACAAATAAACTGATCGATCCGGAAATGCTTGTCAGAAGTGACTGTCAGGAACCTGTCTTGGCCGGAAAGGTCGGAATCTTCTTCGGACCGTGGTGGAGCGGTTACACAGTTTCGGATGCCACACTGGCAGGAGAAGCAGACTGGCGGGCATACTTCACACCATTGTCTGAGGATGGAAATTATTATACTCATATGCCGGATCCTACAAGCAAATATGTAGTGGCAAGCAAAGACTGTAAGAATCCGGAGGCTGCCTTTAAGATCGTTAACTATCTGATCAAATACGAGAGAGATTGGATAGAACAGGGCCTTAATACCAAGACAAGCAGTACAGATTTTTATCCGTTGTGGAACGGTTATGACAATGCTGATGAGATCGAGGTATCTACAGAGACTCTGGAAAAATATCTTGCAGGAGAAATTACAATGGATGATGTTGATTTCTCACAGCATAAACTGTTAAAGAATGATATGGAAGCAGTTACGGAGCTGAAAAAAGAACCATATGATGATTTCAGTCTGGATAAATGGAATATGGACAGTGATCTTGCAAAATCCAATCTTCCGAGACTGGTATCACTCCTGGTCGGAGGCGCTCCGCTCGTACACGATACATATGTGCCTGTCTATAATGCCTTCAGCGGTCAGACAGAAACTATGGAAACAAAGTGGGCAAATCTGAAAAAGATGGAAGAAGAAACATTTGCAAAAATCATTATGGGAAAAGCAGATATCAGCGAATTCGATACCTTTGTTGAGAACTGGAAGAAGCAGGGCGGTGACCAGATTCTCAAAGAGATCAACGAAGAATTAGGAAACTAAAGAGGCAGCGCTGATGAATATCATCAGCGCTGGTGCTATAATATGAACTGCCACTTCCCGGCGGTGAAAGGATAAGGTGAATAGGATGAAGAAGGTATTATACGAAGAATTACTTCCGGAAGAATGTGTACAGAGAATAAAGGAGATGCCGGTTGCTTATCTGCCGCTTGGTACACTGGAGTGGCATGGTCCGCACATGCCTCTTGGAGCTGACGGAATTCAGTCAAAAGAACTGTTTGTCCGGGTAGCAGAAAAGGTCGGAGGTGTGGTACTTCCTGTACTGTTTATGGGACCGGACCGTGTATTCAATGACGGAGACAGAGCGTTTTATGGGATGGATATTAACACGGAAGGTGCACTGAATACCTATCATGTTCAGCAGATGAAAGGCAGTGCTTACTGGCTGGAGAAGGGATTGTTCCAGGACTATCTGCGCAGTATTTTCGCTCAGCTTTCCAGAGCCGGGATCCGTATTGTTGTAGGACATGGACATGGTCCGTCGACTCATGCATTTCAGGAGCTGGCGGAAGAGGCAAAAGAAAAATACGGGTTAACTATTTTTACGGCATGGACTTTCGCGGAAGATGAGAGATTGAGATATCAGTACGATCATGCCGGAGCGAATGAGACATCTATCGTCATGGCCGTGCGGCCGGAGCTGGTTGACTTTGGACAGGTAAAAGAAGATGAGAGTAATCTGATCGGGATCGCGGGACGTCATCCGGTCAGAGAATCTTCGGAAGCGTTCGGAAATGAAATACTGGAATATACCATGAAAACATTAATTGCAGGTATTGAGGAAACTATTGGCAAGGATAAGAATTAAGCCTGAGATACAGGAGTATCTTGTTGCAGGATTCCTCAAATGATATACCGGATGCATAGAAAAAGAAATCGTGTGAAATTACAGTTTTGAGTTAAAAATATATTTGACAGAACAGAGAAAAATAATTATACTTGAACTGTCAAATGAACAGAACCGGGGAGCTTATGTGATAGGCTGAGAGGAAGTTGGAAACTTCGACCCTTATACCTGATTTGGATAATGCCAACGTAGGAACGTTATGTAAGAGAGTCTGTAACTGTGAAGATACAGAAAAATTACGACAGATTTAACGGGAGATACTTTGGTATCTCCTTTTTTATGCGAGTCCGGGTATAAAAGAACGAGATTGAGCGAGAGTTCATGAAGGGGCGCACCACCGAGGTACGTTTCTTTGTGAACTCTTTTTTAGTTCCAGGGAGGTGAGACATAAGTGATCAAAGTAAACGGAAAAGAAATCGAACCGGAGAAGGCAACTTCTGTAGAAGTGTATCTTGAAAACGCAGGATACCAGATGAAGCGAATTGCAGTAGAACTGAATGGTGAGATCCTTCCCAAAAACGAGTATGCGGACAGGATGTTAGAAGACGGAGACCGCATGGAGGTAGTGACATTTGTAGGAGGAGGCTGAAAATGGAGACAACGAAGGTTTTGACAAAAGAGGAAATACAGGCTGCGCTTGAAGAACGTCATTCACCGGAAAAGCAAAAGAAACTGTCCGAAGGGCGGGTGACGATCGCAGGTCTCGGAGGTCTGGGATCCAACGTGCATATGCACTTGCGCGTATCGGCGTGGGGCATCTTCATCTTATTGATTTTGATGTGGTGGATATTACGAATCTGAACCGGCAGCAGTATTTTATAGAACATATTGGTATGTACAAAACAGATGCTTTAAAATCTCTGATTCAAAAGATTAATCCGTATATCGATATTCAGACGGATTGTGTCAAAGTGACAGAAGAGAATCTGATTTCACTTTTTGAGAATGCAGGAATTATATGTGAAGCATTTGACAATCCGGAGGCAAAAGCCATGCTTGTAAATGGAATTCTGGAGCATTTTCCGGAGAAAAAACTGGTGTCCGCATCCGGAATGGCCGGGTATGGAAGCAGCAATACAATTCGTACCCAGCGATTGATGAAAAACTTCTATCTTTGCGGGGATCAGGTTACGGAACCGACTTATGGGCATGGATTGATGGCGCCGCGGGTTGCGATCTGCGCAGCCATGAAGCAATATGATCACCCGTTTGCTGCTTGGAGAAGAAGAAATATAGCAGCTATTCAGCAGACATTGTGAAAACAGTGAACGATTACGAAGTATAAAGAATACAGGTAACTATTCAGCAGATATTAAGTAGACAATGAACAGTTACGAAGAAGGAGAAATAAACCTATGAGTACAAAAGATACATGGAGCCTTGGAGGACATGAATTCACATCAAGATTTATCTTAGGATCAGGAAAATTTTCTTTGGATCTTGTGAAAGCCTGCATTGAAAAAGCAGACGCACAGATCATCACACTCGCACTTCGCCGTGCAAACGAAGGGGGACTTGCCAATATTTTGGATTACATTCCGGAGAATGTAACCCTGCTTCCGAATACATCCGGAGCGAGAAATGCCCAGGAGGCAGTGCGAATCGCCAGATTATCAAGAGAAGTGGGATGTGGGGATTTTGTAAAGATCGAAGTTGTACACGATTCCAAATATTTATTACCGGATAACTATGAGACGATCAAAGCAACAGAAATCCTTGCAAAGGAAGGATTTGTAGTTATGCCTTATATGTATCCGGACCTGAATGCGGCAAGGGCTCTGAAAGATGCCGGAGCAGCCTGCATCATGCCACTGGGAGCACCCATCGGATCAAACAAAGTCTGGCGACAAAGGAGTTTATCCAGATCCTCATCGATGAGATGGATCTGCCGATCATCGTTGACGCAGGAATCGGCCGCCCGTCTCAGGCATGTGAGGCTATGGAAATGGGAGCGGCTGCCGTTATGGCAAATACAGCAATCGCGACAGCCGGAGACGTGCCGGTTATGGCAGAGGCATTTAAAAAGGCTATCGAAGCAGGACGAAGCGCCTACCTTTCCGGTCTGGGAAGACAGATTGAAAGAGGAGCAAGTGCATCATCACCGCTGACCGGATTTTTGGAGGACTAGACCATGGAAAATCAGCATATCAATGAAAGTATCTTAAGCGAAGAGATTCTGGAAGATCAGAAGAAAAACAGAATCGATCATATGAAATATATGCCGGGTATGGAAGATATCGGGTCTGAGATCCTGGATCAGGTCGTAGATGCCATGCATGCGTATGATTATGACAAATACACAGCGCTGATGTAAAACAGGCCATCGCCCACAGTTCCAGAACTCCGGAAGATTTTGCGGCGCTTTATCACCGGCAGCACTGCCTTTCATCGAGGAGATTGCCCAGGCAGCACAGATTGAGACAAGAAAACATTTTGGAAACAGCGTCTATATGTTCACACCGATCTATATTGCGAATTATTGTGAAAATTATTGCATTTACTGTGGATTCAACTGTCATAATAAGATCAAACGTGCCCAGTTAAATGAAAGCGAGATTGAAAAAGAAATGCAGGCGATCGCTGAGACAGGCTTGCAGGAGATTCTGATCCTGACCGGAGAAAGCAGAAACAAATCCACAGTGGAATATATCGGAAATGCCTGCAAGATCGCAAGAAAATATTTCAAAGTGATCGGACTTGAAATCTATCCGGTGAACTCTGATGAGTATGCGTATCTGCATGCATGTGGCGCTGATTATGTAACTGTCTTCCAGGAAACCTATAATTCCGATAAATATGAAACACTTCATCTGGCAGGCCACAAACGTATCTATCCGTATCGTGTCAACGCTCAGGAGCGTGCGATAAGAGGAGGCATGCGCGGAGTAGGATTTGGTGCACTGTTGGGCCTGGATGATTTCAGAAAGGATGCATTTGCGACCGGATACCATGCATATCTTCTGCAGAGAAAATATCCGCATGCAGAAATCGCATTTTCCTGTCCGCGTCTGCGCCCGATCATTAATAACGATCGCATCAATCCCATGGATGTTCACGAGAAACAGCTTTTGCAGGTTGTGTGCGCATATCGGTTATTCATGCCATTTGCAAGTATCACAGTGTCCACGAGAGAGTGTGCGCGGGTACGTGACAACCTGGTAGGTATCGCGGCGACCAAAATCTCCGCCGGAGTCAGCACCGGAATCGGAAGCCATGTGGATGACATCGAGGATAAGGCGACGACCAGTTCGAGATCTCAGATGGAAGAAATGTAGAAGAAGTCTATGATGCACTGCTTTCTAACAATTTGCAGCCGGTGATGAGTGATTATATTTATGTGTAGGGAATGATCAGGAAACAGTAACAAGGTCATTTCAAGTTACTGAGAAGGTCATGAACAGTAATCATTGTTACAGTTCACACAGCAGCCAGACATTTGCTGTCAGGCTGCGTAAGAACATGATTCAGGAGTGAGCAGGCTCCTTTTGCGAAGCAAAATTTCAGATGAGCCTGCGAATCGTTACTGGAACGAGGTACGAGTGAACAGTAACTAATCATTTTCACAGTGCTCTGATATATAATAAATTCATGGATAAAACAGGTACTTTCTGATAAAATTGATGTATAAGTAACAATCATTTTTTGGAGGGATTATGTATGATGGCTGATGAAATAATCAAAAATTCCAATGAATTGGAATTCGCTGTATTTTGTATCGAAAATGTGGCGGCAAAGCTGGGAGTAGATGCAGAGCGTGTATATCAGGCATTTACTGAAAAAAGCGATATTTTAAACGGTTATATCGTGCCAGAATATGAAGTATTGCATACTCAGAGTCGGGAATATATCGTGGATGATCTTATTGATGTGATGAAGAAGGGGTGGAAGTATGATTCTCTATCATGCTTCTTTCTAGAGATAAGAAAGCCAGATTGGTACATTCGCGCCCTAATGTGGATTTCGGGCGCGGTTTCTATGTAACACCATTGTATGAACAGGCAGAAAAGTGGTGTGGTAAGTTCAAACGTCGTGGGAAGGATGGCATCATCTCCTGTTATAAATATGATGAAAGCCGGGAAGTTGAACTGAAAATATTGAAATTTGATTCTTATTCCGAGGAATGGCTAGATTTCATTCTGGACTGCAGAAGTGGAAATGACTTGACGGATTATGACCTTGTTGCAGGCGGTGTTGCCAATGATAAGGTTTTTAATACTGTGGAATTATTCTTTGACGGACTGATAGATAAAACAGAAGCTATTAACCGTCTGCGCTATGAAAAGCCGAATATGCAGATGTGTTTCCGCACAGAGAAAGCATTGTCTCTGTTACATTTCGAAGGGAGTGAGATGTTATGACAGCCAATCCGATTTTACTTCAGAAAAAATATAGTCGTGTCATAGAGTGTTTTGCCAGACAGCAGGAAATTTCATTGGACGTTGCATTGGATTTCTTTTACCATTCCCAGGTATATCAGCTGATTCGAGATGGTGTTTCAGATATGCACTGTATGAGCGATGCGTATCTTGCGGAAGAATTAAAACAGGAATATGCTGAATTAGGATGCAGTGACAGATAGTATGATAGCATGTGTGTAAATAAACCTGTATTATTCACGAAAAAAGCTGTGGATAATACAGGTTTATCATTATAAATTTGTAATAGCGGCCTGTTTTACATCAGGAAATTTTACCGATTCGCACGAATTACTCTACAGGGATTACCTGCTGCGATCACATTGTCGGGAATATTTTTGGTTACAATACTGCCGGCTCCGATTACAACATTATCTCCGATTGTAATGCCCGGTAAAATAATAGCACCGCCACCAATCCATACATTATTTCCAATGATGACCGGTGCTGTTTGCGTTTTACAAAATTCGAATGAGCCATCTTCTTTTGGCTCGCCAAAACGATCTATTGCATTGGTTGGATGAAATGCAGTATAGATTTGTACGTTTGGTGCAATTAAGGCATTGTCTCCGATACGGATTATATTATCGTCAAGAAACGTGCAATTCATATTTACTTCGCAGTTATTCCCGAAATAAATATTGTTACCATAATCAACATAAAACGGAGCAGTAATCCATAAGTTCTTACCTTTTCCGCCGAGAAGCTCATTTAAAATACGTTCTTTTTCATCAGAATCTGCAGAATCTGTCTGATTGTAATCTCTTGCCAGATCTTTTGCTTTATGCCACTGTGTCAGAAGTTCCGGATCTCCGCAATCATACAGTTCTCCTGCTAACATTTTCTCTCTTTCTGTCATAGACACCTCCATCGAATACATTGTTATAGAATTATATATAAGAATTGGAGTAACTATTCAGTAGCCACTATCCCACGAGGCGTTTTGGCATGAATATTCCAAAATTCCGAGATATACAAGCAAAAATGCCATCACCGAATTGCAGAATTTTACCGCTGTCTGAACTTCATACGAATCCATTTCAGCAATTGAATAATCAGAAGACTGGCAAATGCGTACAGATATACACATCCAAGCTGCATCAGATTCAGAGTTTCCACTTTAAACACCCGGTGGAATTCCGGAACTGTCAGTACAGAGGTAATAAGCACCGCGCCAAGTACAAATGCTCCCTGCAGCCACTTGTTGTTAAAGAAGCGTTTTGTAAAGATAACCGGGTGATCTGACTTACAGTTAAATCCATGAAATAAGCGTGCCAGACAAAGTGTACCAAAAGCAAATGTGCTGCCGAGAAGTGCACCGTTCATGTGATAACCTGTCAAAAACGAGAGCATTGTCATTGCGCCAATCACAAAGCCTTCCAGGCCGATTTTTCCAAGAAAATCTTTTGTCAGTATCGACTTGTCAGCAGAACGTGGTTTCTCGTTCATCACTTCACTGCTATGTGGCTCCATACCAAGTGCGATCGCCGGAAGGCTGTCTGTCAGAAGATTAATGAACAACAGGTGTACCGGTGCAAACGGAACAGGAAGTCCGCCGATTGATGCACATAAAACAGCCAGAATAGCTCCAAAATTTCCGGACAAAAGAAACCGGATTGCATATTTGATGTTTTGATACAGATTTCGTCCATTTTCTACTGCTTTTACAATTGTAGAAAAATTATCGTCTGTAAGGACCATAGCAGCAGCATCTTTTGCTACTTCCGTTCCGGTTATTCCCATTGCAACACCGATGTCTGCCTGTTTCAATGCCGGAGCATCATTGACACCGTCCCCGGTCATCGCAACGATCATGCCCTTTTCCTGCCAGGCGCGGACAATACGGATCTTGTGTTCGGGTGAAACTCTTGCATATACAGAAATTTTCGGAACAAAATCCCTTAGTTCGGCATCGCTCATATTCTCAATATCAGCACCCTCACAGGCTTCCGATAAGTCCTGTAAAATCCCAATTCTTTTAGCGATAGCGCTGCGGTGATCTTATGATCTCCGGTGATCATAACCGGTCGAATCCCTGCTTTGATACATTCTGCAACTGCGGCTTTTGATTCTTCTCTCGGCGGATCCATCATGGCAATGAGTCCAAGGAATATCAGATGATTTTCATCATCCATGGATAACGTATGTTTCTCCGGGATTTCCCGATAGGTAAATGCCAGAACACGCAACCCTTCCATGGAAAAGCTTTGATTCTGCTGTTGGATCTTTATCTTATCTGCCTCTGTTATTTCGCGAATACCATCATGTGTCCAAATATGTTCTGTAAGTTCCAGAAGCCGGTCAACAGCGCCTTTTACAATCATTCGATTTTCACCGTCGATTCGGTGGAGTGTTGACATCATCTTACGATCACTGTCAAATGGAAGCTCCCCTTCTCTTGGATAGAGATTTCTTATGCTTGCGGCAGCCAGTCCGTGTTGGCTTGCCAGATGAATCAATGCTGTCTCTGTCGGATCTCCGATTTCCACACCATTTTCATTGGTCGAATCGTTGCATAAGATGCTGTAATCCATAAGAAATCTCTGCGCCGGATCATCCAGATCAAGTTCAGATACCGGGATTCGCTTTCCAGCCACATAGTAATCTTCAACCGTCATTTTATTCTGTGTAAGTGTTCCTGTCTTATCAGAACAGATGATGGAAACACTTCCCAGACCTTCCACAGCCTGAAGTTTGCGAATGATAGCATGTTCTCTTGCCATCTTCTGCGTACCAAAAGAAAGAACAATTGTCACGATAGAACTTAAGCTTCCGGGATAGCTGCAACTGCAAGTGCAACTGCGAACATAAATGCGCTACCGATCTTTTCCCCGCGAAATACACTGATTGCAAACAGGATTCCGCAGAATATCAGAATCAAAATGGAAAGCTTCTTGCCAAATTCCTCCAGATTCACCTGCAACGGAGTCTGTTTTTCGGAGGTCGATTTCAAAAGCCCTGCAATTTTTCCGATTTCCGTCTGCATTCCTGTGTCTGTTATAACCGCCTTGCCTCGTCCGTATGTCACAAAACTGCCGGAAAATACCATATTGGTCCGATCGCCCAGGGGAACTTCTGCTGACAGGGTCTCCAGGTCCTTTTCCACTGCAAGACTTTCTCCGGTAAGAGCGCTTTCATCGACCTTAAGACTTGCATTCTCGATCAGTCGGCCATCTGCCGGAATCATGTCACCGGCCTCTAACAGGATGATATCTCCAACGACCAGTTCTCTTGCCGGAAGCTGAAGGGTTGTGCCATCACGCAATACCTTTGCTTCGGACCGGAAAGCTTCTTTAAGCTTTGCAGGGATTGCTCTGCTTTTACGGTTTGAATCGTTCCTAAAATTGCATTGATCGTAATCACGATCACGATAACGGCAGCACTCTCCACATCACCAAGAATCCCAGAGATAAGTGCCGCTGCAATCAGGATAAGTACCAGAAAATCTTTGTACTGTTCAAAGAAAATCCGGGTGATACTTTTTTTCTTTCCTCCGGCAAGCTCATTCCAGCCACATTTTTCCCGGGAATGGTCTGCCTGTTCGCTTGTAAGTCCTGCTTCGCTGCTTTCTACACGATCCAGAACTTCTTTTACAGTTTGCCGGTAAAATTCCTTCATAACGTGTTCCTCCTCTTTCTACCTGTTCAAGGACTATAGTTTATGCAATGAAGGAATTTTCGATAAAAAAAGAAACCTTTATTGCATAACAAAAAATGCAATAAAAGTCTCACCATTTTCTTGTGACACCGGATGTTTCCATCGTACTGACGACATCACAAACGCTAATTCTTACGTAGGTTACTCCCTTATATTGGTATAATCATATACCGAAAAGGGGAGGGGTGTCAAGACGATTTTTGTATATTCATTTGATGCAGGAGGTGAACAGGTTACTGTTCACTCCGTTCTCAGTAACACGCTTCGCGATGCACAGAATTTATGCTAATCGCATAAATTCGCGCCATATGTCTCGGGTTTTCTGTGACCTTCGCTCACAAAAAACACCTCGCGGGATATTACCAGTGAACAGTAACGTGAACAGTTACTGTTCACCTCCTGCATCAGTCGATTGCTGTCAGCTTGTGGATCCATTTGTAGCTTTTGAAGCGCAGGAATATAGGCAGACATTTAAAGATCTGATCGGATTGCACAGCGATCACCACAAGTTCTACCGGCAGCTTCCAGTAGAATGCGGCCAGAAAGGACAGTGGCATTACAATGCACCAGACGGAAATCAGGTTCATATACATCGAAAATTTGGTATCTCCGCCACCCTGGATGATACCAACTCCGACCGGCATCTGATAAGACATTCCAACCATGATCACACTCATAATAATCATGAAGTGGTCTGCATACAAAGTAGCCTGAGGGGTCAATCGGTACATGGATAACAGTGGGCTTCGGAGTAAGAATAATACAGTTCCAAGCAAGAGTCCGATAGCCAGATAGAGTACGGAAAGGGTGCGTCCGTTGCAGCGTACTTTTTCTTCGTCATTGCTTCCGATATCTTTTCCGATCACGACGGCAGAAGCGCCGGCTAACGCAATGAGATTACCTTCAGATACTGAAAAAAGGTGCTTGATACGGAATTGGCTGCAATCGCATCCGCAGAAAGATGCCCCAATATCGCTGTCTGCATAGGAAGGGAAACTGCCCACAACAAGCTGGAAGTCAGGATGGGAATACACACTTTAAAAAAGGTTTTCCATACATTACCACTGCCTTTTCCGATAATACCATCCCGGAATTTTTCATCAAACAATTTGACTTTTGTGTCTTTTTTCCATACGTAGAAAAGAACGATTCCCAGTTCCAGTATGCGTGCTGCGAAAGTTCCGATGGCGGCACCTCTGATTCCCATTTCCGGTGCACCGAATCTTCCGAAAATCAGGATATAATTGATTCCGCCGTTCACCAGCAGGGATATGACGGATATAAGGAATGCGATCTTCACGGTCTCCACGCTGCGGAGCATGGCCAGTAAAAGGTTGCTGATCATAAAAAATAAAAATGTCCATTGTATGATATGAAGGTAAATAGTACCTTCTCTTATGATATCCGGTGAAGTCGTAAAAAGACCAATCAGTGTATTCGGAATACGCATGCATAAAGCGATAATTCCGGCGCAATTGCCAGGCTGAATAACAGTGCGGCTTTTGTTACCTTCGGATAGGTTTGGTCTGATGGCTTCCCCAGTATTGGGAGGTGATTGCAATTAATGCATTGCCGATCGCCTAGTGCAATCTGAATTACGAA
>ENA-OQAZ01000895-OQAZ01000895.1-human-gut-metagenome-genome-assembly--contig:-NODE-895-length-15723-cov-3.749102_pt1 | contig 15723 bp, 22 predicted proteins | sample MGYA00242737_ERZ504531 | MGnify/ENA primary metagenome ERZ504531 (study PRJEB26092, sample SAMD00036244) | human gut metagenome | host: Homo sapiens | study: EMG produced TPA metagenomics assembly of... | reverse complement strand
TCCATGCTATCGAGGCCCGAGTGTGGCCGCCGAAGACCCAGTTGTACGGGACGCCTTTGCGCGGTGGGCAAGCTGGACGTACCGGTGCCGGACGTGCTGAGCGCACCCGACACGGACCGCTACCGCAACAAGGTTCAGCTGCCTGTGGGCACCGACGAGAACGGGCATATTGTGACCGGCTTTTTTGCCGGGCGCAGCCACCGCATTGTGGCCTGCACCGACTGCAAGCTGCAGCCCGCGTGGATGAACGAACTGGCCGCCCGCGCCTGTGCGCTGCTGGAGGAGAACGGCATCACTGCCTACAACGAGGAGACCCACACAGGCCGCGTGCGCCATTTGTACATGCGTCAGGCTGGCACAGCGGGCAGCGGCTTTTGTGCTTTGTGGTAAACGGCAACGGCCTGCCGAACGAGGCGGAAATTTGTGCCACACTGCAAAAAGAGTTTACCTTAACGACGATTTTGGTCAACCGCAACAGTGAGCGGACGAATGTGATTTTGGGCCGCAGGACCCGCACCGTGCTGGGCCCCGGCGTCATTGAGGACACGCTGGCCGGTGTACCGCTGCGGATGGGTGTGCATGAATTTTACCAGGTCAACACCCCCGCCGCCGAGGTGCTCTACGCCAAGGCGCGGGAGTACGCCGGGCTGAAGCCGGACGATTTTTTGCTGGACCTGTACTGCGGCATGGGCACGATCGGGCTTTCGATGCTGGCGGACTGCAAGCGCTTAGTCGGCGTTGAGGTCGTGCCGCAGGCTGTCGAGGGCGCGAAGGAGACCGCTGCACGGCTGGGACTGGACGCGGACAGAGCGGACTTCCGCTGTCAGGATGCCGGTGCAGCCGCCGCCCAGCTCGCCGCCGAGGGTGCACGTCCTGACGTGATCGTCGTAGACCCGCCCCGCAAGCTGCGACGAGGCGACCCTGACCGCCATTGCGAGATGGCCCCGCGGACCGTAGTCATGGTCAGCTGCAACGCCGCAACAGCGGCAAGGGATGCCAAGTGGCTGACCGAGCACGGATATAAAGCCGTGGAGGTCCAGCCGGTGGATCTGTTCCCGAGGACGAAGCACGTGGAGTGCGTGGTGAAGCTGACGCGCGGATAAAAGAAGTGGAGATGTAAAATGGCGATACCTAAGTACAACGAACTATATGACCCCTTCCTTACCGCAATCAGCGATGGAAAAATTCATACTGCTAAAGAAGTTGCCTCTACTGTAGCAAATATTCTTCAGCTTTCCCCGGAAGATTTAGCTGAGCAGCTGCCGACCAGCGGCAGACTACGTTTGCCAATCGGTTGAATTGGGCAAAGACCTATCTAAAAAAGGCCGGACTTGTAGATTCACCCAAACGAGGCACCTACATCATCACTACAGCCGGGAGCACACTTCTTCACAGTGACGTCGCCATCACAAATGAATTTTTGGAGAGCAATTATCCTTCTTTCGCTGCGTTCGTAAACAGGACTGACGATGTAGATACCGCAAACGACACTGCAAGCATCACACCATCTGATACGCAAACTCCCGAAGAGCAGATGGATGCCCTTCACAAAACAATCAATGATACTCTGGCTGATGACCTGCTTGCCGAAATCATGCAGCAGACGCCTGTATTTTTTGAGCAACTGGTCGTTGACTTGATGAAAGCCATGGATTACGGCGATGGCTTCAAGACAAAATCCAGTGGTGACGACGGCATTGACGGTGTTATACATGAGGACAAACTCGGCTTCAATCTGATTTACATCCAGGCTAAACGTTGGAACCCCGATGTTACCATAGGCAAGCCGGAGATTCAAAAATTTTTCGGTGCATGATGGGCCCACCCCGTGTGGAAAAGGGACTTTTCATCACGACTGCCAATTTTTCCAAGGGCGCTAGGGAGTACGCCGATGCACAGCATATTATTCTAGTCGACGGGCAAAAGCTCACTTCCTTGATGATTGAGTACGGCTTGGGCGTGTCTGTGCAGAAGGTGTACCAAATCAAGCGCATTGACAGTGATTATTTCTCTGATCCACTTTAAACTCGTTTTGTTCAAACTCTATTCCCCGCTTGTTCACGATTTGCCCATATTTGTGTGCCATAATAGTACGATGAAAACAATGCGGCTTTGCCGCGAAAAGGTGGTTTTACATGAAAGGCTGGTTTCAGCGGTTTATGGCGGGCCGATATGGGTTCGACCAGTTCGGCGGTTTCCTGTGTATTTCGTCGCTTATCCTTATTGTCATCGGCGCGTGGGTGTCGCCGATGCTGTACTGGCTGGGGCTGGCGGCCATCGTCTACAGCTATTTCCGCATTTTGAGCCGCAACACCCGCAAGCGGTACAGTGAAAACCTCAAATATCTCTCCTACCAGAACCGCGTTACCACGTGGTTTGGCAAGCAGCAGGTGCGGTTCAAGCAGCGCAAGGACTATCACTATTACCGCTGCCCCCAGTGCGGCCAGCAGCTGCGCGTGCCCCGCGGGCGCGGCAAGATCAGCATCACCTGCCGAAGTGCGGCCATCAGTCATCAAAAGAGTTGACGCGCGATGTTCGGATATGTTACGCTTTACCGTAAGGGCCTGGCAGACGCGAGATGGACCGCTACCAGGCTTACTACTGCGGGCTGTGCCGGACGCTGGCCGCCGCTACGGACGCACCGGACAGTTGGCATTAAGCTATGACATGGCGTTTGTCGCCATTCTGCTGACAGCACTGTATGACACGCCCACGGCCTTTTCCGAGGGCCGCTGCGTGCCCCACCCACTGAAAAAGCGCCCCCGCGCGGACAACGAGCTGCTGGACTACGCCGCCGACATGACCGCCGCGCTTGGCTACTACAACTTTCTCGATGACTGGCAGGACGATCACCGCCGCGCCAGTCTGACGCAGGCGCAAAAGCTGGAGCCAAACCTGCCCGCCCTGCGGGAGCGCTGGCCGCGCCAGCTGCAGACCATGGCCGCACAGCTGGACAGGCTGAACGCGCTGGAAAACGCCGGGAGCCACGATTGGATGCGCTGTGCAACGCCTTTGGCGCACTGCTGGGCGAGGTGTTCGCCTGCCGCGACGACATCTGGGCCCCGGCGCTGCGCGGCATGGGCAATGGCTGGGGGCGTTCATTTACCTGATGGACGCCTACGACGATCTGGAAAAGGACAGCCGACGCGGGCAGTTCAACGCCCTGCGGCAGCTGGCGGACGAACTGCCGCCCGCCGCCTATGAGCAGCGCTGCCACGAGCTTTTGACCCAGCAGATGGGCCGCTGCGCACAGCAGTTTGAGATGCTGCCGATTTTAAAGGACACCCCGGAGGGGAAGCTATTGTACAACACGATCTATTCCGGCGTGTGGAGCAAATACGCGCTGGTACGCAAGCACAGGGAGGCAAAGCGCCATGACTGATCCATACAGTGTATTGGGCATCACCCCCAGTGCCGACGACGAAACGATTAAAAAAGCCTACCGCAAAAAATGCAAGGAGTACCACCCCGACCTGCACCCCGATGACCCGTCGGCGGAGGAGCACTTTAAAGAGGTACAGGCCGCTTACAGCGAGATCATGCGCATCAAGCAGGGCGGCGGGGCGTCTTACAGTGCTGGCGGGCAGCGCTATGGCAGCAGCCAGAGCGGCTACAGCCAGCAGTATCAGGACCGTTCAGCGGGGCCGGGTTCGGCTTTGAACCGTTCGGGTTTGGGTATTACAGCACAAGCGGCTCGTCCGGGCGGCAGAGCTACGGCAGCGCTGCCGGTGACCCAGAGCTGCGTGCCGCGGCAAACTACATCCGCAGCGGCTTCTATGAGGAGGCCATGAACACGCTGAACGGCATCCCAACTGCCAACCGCACGGCCCAGTGGCACTACTACGCCGCGCTGGCCAATCAGGGGCTTGGCAACAACATCCGCGCGCAGGAGGAGGCCCGGACGGCGGTCTCGATGGAGCCGAACAACTACGCTTATCAAAACCTGCTGGATCAGCTGCAAAGCCCGGGCCGCAGCTACACAAGCTACCAGCAGCCCTACGCCCAGCCCAGCGGCAGCCCGGGGTCTTTCTGTCTGTCGTTCTGGATGTATTTATTGGTGTGCAATATTTTGAGCTGGTGCTGCTGCGGCGGCAGAGGCGGATTCTTTATCTGCTGATTTACACGTAGGGGCTGGGCATGCCCGGCCCGCGGCTTTCCCGCAGATGGGCGGTTATCTTCAGGCTGCGGGCCGCACATGTGCGGCCCCTACAAAGCAATATAGGAAAAGCGCTGTGACTGTTTGAAAAGGTCACAGCGCTTTTGTTGTTGTTCGGTTACAGCATCCTGTCCAAAAGCGGCATTAAAATTTCTATGTTTTGACAAAACTGCGGGTAGAAGTCGTCGCCGAGCTCGTAGTCGTAGTAGAGGCACGCTCCATACGCCTGACAGCGGCGGAGAAGCGGGGGTTATCCGTGCCGCCCGCGGCCTGTAACCGGTGGGAAAGCTGCGTGCAGACGATGGCCCAGCGGGCATCCACCCCCGCGCGGTCCAGCACGGCGGAATCCTGCAGATAGTCCTGCAGCGTCCGTACCTCCCCTGCCCGTGCACCGCAAAGCGGCGTCTGGACGTAATATTCCGTCTGCGCTGTCACCGTGTCGATGCTCTGCCCCAGCGGGTAGAGCGCACAGGCCAGCGGGCGCGCGGCGTGGATGGTGCAGGCGCTGCCCTCAAAAAAGCGGCAGTTGCCGGTTTTGGGGTCCGGCGTCAGGCGCAGGGCAGGCAGGCAGCTTTCAGGCGCAAGGTAGCTTTTGCAGAACGCCGCCGCCACGATACGGGGCGGCAAGCTAAGCCGCCGCGCAATGCGGTAGAGGTCATACCCCGACAGCACCAGATCGCGCCTCTGGCGGCAGCAGTCGCCACAGCCCGCACAGGGCAAAGTCAAAGCGGTCCCCTGCCGCCAGCCGCGGGCAGTCGTCCCAGTGTTCGCCGCAGCGGCCCGGCTCAACGGCTGGCATCACAGCTGCACCTCACCGGCGTAGGGCTGGCCGTGGGCATAGGCGTCCAGCGCCTCAAACGGGCTCTGCACCATGCTGGCGACATTGACATCGGTGTAAAACGCCGTGTGCGGGCTGACAATGACATTGGGATAGCTGCGCAGCAGGTTCAGCTCGCGGTTCGGGATGGCCTGCCCCATGCGGTTGTAATAGTAAATACCGGTCTCATCCTCAATGACGTCGAGGCCCGCACCGCCGATCTTGCCGCTTTCCAGCCCGGCGATCAGCGCGTCGGGGTCAATGAGCGTGCCTCGCGCCGTATTGACGAGCAGCACGCCGTCTTTCATTTTTGCAAGGGCGCCGGCGTTGATGAGGTGGTGGTTTTCCGCCGTGGCGTTCGTGTGCAGCGTGATAATGTCACTTTTCGCGTAAAGCTCGTCCAGCGTGACGTAGTCGGCGTACTGACTGACCGCGTCGTTCGGGTAGAGGTCGTAGGCCAAAATCTTGCAGCCGAAGCCGCTCAGGTGGCGGATGACCGTCTGGCCGATCTTGCCCGTACCGATGACACCCACCGTGCAGCCGGAAATATCGCGGCCCATCTTGCCGGGCAGCGAGTAGTCCTGCACGTTGGCGCGCAGCATGATTTCGTTCATGCGGCGGGTACACATCAGCATGAGCATGATCGTATAGTTGGCCACGCCGTCCGGCGGGTAATGGCTGTGGCTGATGCGCAGACCCAGCTTTTTGGCGGTGTCCAGCGGGATATGATCATAGCCGATGCTGCGGCAGGGCAGATATTTGACGCCCATTTCAGCCCATGTCTGCAAATATTCAGGGCGTATCTCGCAGGGGTTCGTGCTGACGGCGTCGCAGCCCTCGGCCAGATGCAGGTTATCCGGGCGCGGCACGTCGGGCGTGCCGGTGTAGTCGATGCCGTAGCGGGCTTTGTAGGGCTCGCAGTATTGCTGCTCATCAAAGGGGCGCAGCGCGTAAAACATGATTTTCATGCTTTGTCATCTCCTGTTACAGGTGAAAATCAAAGGTTTCGGCCAGCCAGTCCGTGCAGAGGGCCACCCAAGCGCTGTTGTGCTTGTTGGGGGTGTTGACCTCCCGCGTGCAGGTGCTTGTGCCGTGGCCGTCGTGGGCGAAAAGATGCAGCTCCAGCGGGACCTTATGGGCTGTCAGCGCACCGGCAAGCATCAAAGAGTTCTGCACGGGAACGGACGGGTCCTCCACCGTATGCCAGACGAAGAAGGGCGGCAGACCGTCGCGAACCTGGTTTTCCAGGCTCATTGTGGCGCGCAGGTCGGCGTCATCGCCGCAGAGGTTGACAATGGAGCCGTCGTGGCGGTATTCCCCCGCCGTGATGACCGGATAGCCCAGCACAACGGCATCGGGGCGGGCCTCGGTGCCGTGGATGCCAAGGGCGGTCTGCACAGCTCGACGTCCCACAGGATGGCCGTGGACGCCGCCAGATGGCCGCCCGCCGAGAAGCCGCAGATGGCGATTTTCGCCGGGTCGGTACCGAACTGCTCTGCATTGCGGCGGATATGCAGGATCGCCCCGGCAGCATCGATCAGCGGCTGCCAACGCAGCGCGGGCACGGTCTCGTCACTTCGGCAAGTGTAATAGAGGGTAAAAACGTTGTAGCCAGCCTGCAGGAACTGCATGCAACGGGGTCGGCCTCGCGTTTGCTGCACCAGGCGTAGCCGCCGCCCGGCAGGATGAGAATGGCCGGACGGGTGTTGAAGGCAGGCATCTCGACGGTCCTATCGCGCAGATACCCGATGAGCTGTGCGCCGCCGGGGAGAGTGTGGGTGTATATTTGCATGATGGATTCCTCTTTCTATGGTATTTCTATGGTAAGGGATCGTTTTTTGTCGGCAGGGCGTAGGGGCCGCCTATATGCGGCCCGCAGCTGTACGCAGGCAGACATTCACGGGCAAGCCCGCGGGCCGGGCATGCCCGGCCCCTGCCGCGCTGTTTAACAGAATACCTTATACATTGTTAGCATACCGCAAATTCCCACGTTTGAAAAGCCCTGAATTTAAATTTTTTGTTAAAATGCTGCGCAAGGGTTGCACTTTATTAAAAAGAGTGCTAAACTAGCTTTAGCAGTTGAAATAAACGAGTGCTAATTTCATTTGTATAAAGTGAGGTTTTCTACCATGGCTATGCATCAGTTTAAGGCCGAGAGCAAAAAGCTGCTTGACCTGATGATCAATTCTATCTATACAAACCGCGAGATCTTCCTGCGTGAGCTGATCTCCAACGCATCGGACGCCTGCGACAAGCGCTACTTCAAGAGCCTGACCGACACGTCCATCGGCATTACGAAGGACGACCTGAAAATCCACATCCAGCCCGACAAGGACAGCCGCACGCTGACCATCACCGATAACGGCATCGGCATGACGAAGGAGGAGCTGGAGAAGAACCTCGGCACGATTGCCAGGTCCGGCTCCCTCGACTTCAAGACCGAGAACCAGAGCGATAACATCGACATCATCGGTCAGTTCGGCGTCGGCTTCTATTCCGCGTTCATGGTGGCCAAAAAGGTCACCGTCATCTCCCGCGCGCAGGGCGCTGACACGGCCTGGAAGTGGGAGTCCACCGGCGTCGAGGGCTACACCCTGACCGAGGCTGACAAGGAGGACGTCGGCACCGAGATCATTCTGGTGCTGAAGGACGACACCGATACCGACAAGTACAGCGAGTACCTCGAGGATTACGAGCTTGCAAACCTCGTCAAGAAGTACAGCGACTACATCCGCTTCCCCATCACGATGTACCGCGAGAAATCCCGCCAGAAGCCGAAGCCGGAGGACGCAGGCGACGACTACAAGCCCGAGTACGAGACCTACACCGAGCTGGAAACGCTGAACAGCATGGTGCCCATCTGGAAGCGCCCGAAGAACGAGGTCAAGGATGAGGACTACAACGAGTTCTACAAGAACAAGTTCATGGACTACACCGACCCGCTGCGCGTCATCACCAGCCGCACCGAGGGTACGGCGACCTACACCGCGCTGCTGTTCATCCCCGGCTCGACCCCGTACGACTACTACACCAAGGAGTACGAGAAGGTCTGGCGCTGTATGCCTCCGGCGTTATGATCATGGAGAAATGTGCCGACCTGCTGCCGGATTATTTCAGCTTTGTGAAGGGTGTTGTGGACAGCGAGGATCTGAGTCTGAACATCAGCCGTGAGACGCTGCAGAAGGACAACCAGCTCAAGCTGATGCGCAATTCTCTGGAAAAGAAGATCAAGAACGAGCTGCACGCGATGCTCGTCAATGACCGCGAGAAGTATGAGACCTTCTGGAAGAACTTTGGCCGCCAGATCAAGTTCGGCATCTACGGCGACTACGGCATGCACAAGGATCTGCTGGGCGACCTGCTGATGTTCTACTCCGCCAAGGAGAAAAAGCTCGTCACGCTGGACGAGTACGTCGAGAAGATGCCCGAGGAGCAGAAGTGCATCTACTTTGCCGCCGGTGACGACACGGACCGTCTGGGCAAGCTGCCCAACGCCCAGCTGGTGTTGAGCAAGGGCTACGACCTGCTGCTCTGCACCGAGGATGTGGATGAGTTCTGCCTGCAGATGATGCGCGACTACAAGGAGAAGGAGTTTAAGAACATCAACTCCGGTGACCTGGGTCTGGAGACCGAGGACGAGAAGAAGCCGCCGAGGCTGCCGAGACCGAGAACAAGGACCTGTTTGAGGAAATCAAGAAGGACCTGAACGGCAAGGTCAAGGAGGTCAAGGTCAATCCGACCCTGCAGGAACACCCCGTCACCCTGTCTGCCGAGGGCGGTATCTCGATGGAGATGGAGAAGGTACTGCGCCGCATGCCCAACGCAGAGGGCGTCGAGAGCACGAAGGTGCTGGAGCTGAACCCGAACCACACGGTCTTTGCCGCCCTGAAGCTGCCCACGCCGCGGGCGACACCGACAAGGTCGCCAAGTACGCCGAGCTGCTCTATGACCAGGCACTGCTGATCGCCGGTCTGCCCATTGAGGACCCCGTTGCCTATGCACAGCTGGTGTGTGGGCTGATGCAGTAAAATCAGAATAACAGCCGCCCGCCCAGGTACGATGCCTGAGCGGGCGGCTGTTTTTTTGATGGGGTTGCAGGGGCGGGCATTGTTCGACCACGGCAACACGGACTTTCCGAGTCGATGCAGGCGCCGTCCCTATGTGTAGGGGCGGATTCCATATCCGCCCGGGAAAGCTTCCGCTACCGCAAACGGGCACGGGATCATATAAAATGCGCCCCTACGGAGTTATGCCGCAGGGGCGCAATTTTCGTTTTTTACACAAACGGATTATAAAACCGTCCAAACCTGATCGTCACGGTCAGGCTGATGAGCAGCAGCACGACGCCGACTGCCAGCGCGATAAAATCGCGGCGGGCAAAGGGGCGGCGAGTGTACCAGGTGCGTTTGTCATGCTTGCCGAAGCCGCGCAGCTCCATGGCGTTGGAGATCGTGTCGATGCGGTTCAGGCTCGTCAGAATCAGCGGCAGCAGGATGCTGACCGAGTTCTTCAGGCGTTTGAAGAACGGCTCGCTGCGGCCCAGCTCGACGCCGCGGGCCTGCTGTGCCTGGCTGATGCTGTGGTAATCGCGCTGAATATCCGGAATGTACCGCAGCGCAATGGCGACGGAATAGCCGACCTTGTATGAGATGCCGATGCTGTTCAGGCTGGCGGCGAACTCACTGGGTTCGTGGCGAGATGAACAGAATGGCCACCGGCAGCGCGACAAAATATTTCAGCGAGATGTTGAACATATAGAACAGCTGCTCGGCGGTCAGGTCATACCGCCAGAACAGGTGGCAAAACACCGTGCGGGTGCCGTAGAGCGCCGTGCCCTGGTTCGGGTCGAACAGGAAGATGAACAGGTCGTTCAGCACGAGGAACACCAGCATAAAGACCAGCATGAAACGAACCTCGCGCAGCTTGATGTGGCTGAGCCTGAACACCGCAAGGCTGACGGCCATCAGCCCCAGCAACACCCAGGTGTTGTAAGTGATCATGCTGGCGAAGGTAAACAGCAGAAAGAACGCCAGCTTTGTCGTGCCGGTCAGGTCGTGTACCACGCTTTTGCGCGGCATATAGTTCAAAACGGTATTAGCAGCCATCAGCGCGCACCTCCCTGTCTGCCGCGATAAAGCGCTCCACAAATTTCTCGGCGGGCGTGATACCGCAGCGGTTGGCCAGCGTGTAAAGCTCGTCTCCTTCAAGGCCGCCTGCTCGATCAGCGCCGGGTCACAGAGGATGGCCGCCGCGCTGCGATCCGCAATGAGCCGCCCGTCGCAAAAGGCCAGCGCCCGCGGCGTGTATTCCAGCATCAGGTGCATGTCGTGGGTGATCATGACCACTGTCACACCCTTGGCGTTCAGCCGCGCAGGAACTCCATAATATCGGTGTAATGTCGGAAATCCTGGCCCGCCGTCGGCTCGTCCAGAATGATAAGCTCGGGGTCCTGCACCAGCACGCTGGCGATGGTCACGCGCTTTTTCTGGCCGAAGCTCAGCGCCGAGATGGGCCAGTTGCGGAACGGGTACAAGCCGCAGACCTTCAGCGTGTCCTCGACCCTGGCGCGAATCTCAGCATCGGTCAGGCCGCTGCCCTGCAGGCCCAGCGCGACCTCGTCAAAGATCATCGTCTTGGAGATCATCTGGTTCGGGTTCTGCATGACATAGCCGATATGCCTGGCGCGGCGGCGGATGTTTTCGTCTTTCAGGTCTTTTCCGTCAAAGAAAATTTCACCGCTGTCGGGCGTCTCAAAGCCGCAGATCAGCTTGGAGAGCGTTGACTTGCCCGCGCCGTTGCGGCCCACGATGCTGACCATCTCCCCTTTTCCAATCGTGAAGCTCACGTCAGACAGGGTGTGCTGGTCCTTGCTGTAGCCGAAGGACAGGCCCTTGACCTCCAGCAGTGGGGTCGGGGCAGGCTTGGCCGCGGGCAGCGGCTCGGCGCGGAACCAGGCGCGCAGTTTCTCGGTATCGGCGTCATCCAGCACGACGGAGTCAACGTGGGCGGGGTGCTTGGCGGGCGTGATGTCAATGCCCGCATACCGCATGGCCGTGACGTAAAGCGGCTCACGGATGCCGTTTTCCGCCAGCAGTGCGCCGGACAGCAGCTCGTCGGGGCGCAGGTCGGCCAGGATGCGGCCCTCGTTGACCAGCACAATGCGATCCACGCTGCGCCAGAGCACGTCCTCAAGGCGGTGCTCAATGATGAGGACCGTCGTGTCGGTCTTTTGCTGGATCGTGTCGATCAGCTCAATGGCCTGCTTGCCCGTAGCCGGGTCAAGGTTTGCCAGCGGCTCATCAAACAGTAAAATCTTCACCTCGTCGACCATGACGCCCGCGAGGCTGACGCGCTGCTTTTGGCCGCCGGAAAGCTCGTGCGGAGCGTAGTCGAGGTGGTTCTCGATGCCGACCAGCTCAGCGGCGCGGCGGGTGATCTCGTGCATTTCGTCCTGCGGGGTGCATCTGTTTTCCAGCGCAAAGGCGATGTCCTCCCCCACCGTCAAGCCGATGAACTGGCCGTCCGGTCCTGCAGCACCGTGCGACGTGGCCCGCCAGCTCAAAAATACTGCTGTGGGGCGCGTCCACGCCGTCCACAGTCAGCGTGCCCGTGCACTCGCCGGGGTAGGAGAACGGGTTCAGGCCGTTGATGCAGGCCGCCAGCGTGGACTTGCCGCTGCCGGACGGCCCGGCGATCAGCACGCGCTCCCCGGGGTAGATGTCCAGATTGATGTCATGCAGCGTGGGCTGCTTCTGGGCGCGATATTGGAAGGAAAAATTTTTAAAGGATATGATCGGGGTTCTCGTTTCAGCCATACGGCACCTCGCAGGGGAAATTGTGGTGGAACAGCAAAATGCCTTCCCGCGTTTGTGGGAAGGCATACGGGTTTAACAGCGGATCACTCTTTGTCCAGAGAACCCTTCTTGGCGATGGTCTTGGTGTAGGCCAGAATCAGCAGGCCGCCGACGACGACAGCCGTGATGATGTTGGACACAGCGGCAAACGCGCCCTGTGCAAAGACCTTTTTGGCGGGCTCGGCGTAGATCAGGATGTCCAGCACAGGCGCAACGACGATCCAGGCAATGGCATGGGCCGCGACATTGGCGATGGCGAAGGTGGCGACCTTACGCTTGTTGAAGTCGCCCTCCTGCACATTCAGCTTCTTGGCAAACAGGCCGACGACCACGCCGGTGAAGGCGGAGGCGATGACCCAGCTCCACCACGGGATGCCGCCCCAGGACAGGTCGATAAGGGCATGGCCGATGAAGCCGATCAGGGCGCCGGCCACAGGGCCGTACATGGCGGCCAGCAGACCGAGCACCGCGTACTGCAGGCTGATGTTGGTGTTGGGCACCGGGCTGGGGATAGCGACAAAGCGCCCCAGAACAAAGAACAGGCTGCGCCGATGCCGACGGCAACGAAGGTTTTACTGTTTGAGTTTTTCATGATTCCGCACTCCTTTTAATACTATACCGCAAATCGTTCTTCCGCTTTCGCAAAAGAACAGTTTAAGTATACTGTTATAAAAGTGCCGCTGTCAATGGGCAAAAGTCGAGGTATGCACTATTTTGGTGAGATTTCGGCACAAAAAAACCACCCCGAAGGTGGTCAAAAGTGGAGCGGCCGACGAGGCTCGAACTCGCTACCTCCACCTTGGCAAGGTGGCGCTCTACCAGATGAGCTACGGCCGCATAAAATGGTGCCTCCGATCGGAATCGAACCAATGACACGGGGATTTTCAGTCCCCTGCTCTACCGACTGAGCTACAGAGGCAAACAACAGGTATGATTATACACGAAGGAGGGACATCTGTCAAGCGCGTTTTTACAATTTTCTGCCGGATTTTGCCTGAATTTCAAAAAAATAAAGCAGCTGCTGCCGTGCCCCGGGTCATCGGGGCGCGGCGCAGCTGCATAAACAGTATGGCAAACGCGGTCAATCGCGGCGGAAGATGTCGCGCGTGTAGACTTTTTCCTTTACATCGTCCAGGCATTTGTCATAACGGTTTGCCAGAATGGCCTGCGACTGTGCCTTGAACCTGTCCAAATCGTTGACAACAACACTGCCAAAGAAGGTCTCGCCATCCTGCAGCGTCGGTTCATAGATGATGACCGTCGCCCCCTTGGCCTTGATGCGCTTCATGACACCCTGAATCGAGCTCTGGCGGAAGTTATCGCTGTTGCTCTTCATCGTCAGGCGGTAGACGCCGATGGTCACGGGCTTTTCCCTGCCGGCGTCATACTCATTCTCGTCGGCGTAGCGTAGTACCCGGCCAGCTTCAGCACACGATCCGCGATAAAGTCCTTGCGGGTGCGGTTGCTGTCAACAATGGCTCGATCAGCTTTTCGGGCACATCGGCATAGTTGGCCAGCAGCTGCTTGGTATCCTTGGGCAGGCAGTAACCGCCGTAGCCGAAGCTGGGATTATTGTAGTGGCTGCCGATACGCGGGTCAAGGCAGACACCGTCGATGATCTGCTGGGTATTCAGACCCTTGCTCTCGGCGTAGGTGTCCAGCTCATTGAAGTACGCCACGCGCAGCGCCAGATAGGTGTTGGCAAACAGCTTGACAGCCTCGGCTCGGTGAAGCCCATGAACAGCGTGTCGATGTTCTCCTTGATAGCTCCCTCCTGCAGCAGCGCCGCAAAGGTGTGCGCGGCCTCCACCAGGCGCAGGTCGTTCAGGTCAGTGCCGACAATGATGCGGCTCGGGTAAAGGTTGTCGTAAAGTGCCTTCGACTCGCGCAGAAACTCGGGGCTGAAGATGATGTTGCTGCTGCCGAATTTTTCGCGCACCGACACCGTGTAGCCCACGGGAATCGTCGACTTGATGACCATGACGGCGTTGGGGTTGTACCGCATGACAAGCTGAATGACCGCCTCGACAGCCGAGGTGTCAAAGTGCTGGGTGCGGCTGTCGTAGTTTGTGGGCGCGGCGATGACAACAAAGTCCGCGCCGCTGTACGCCTGTGCCGGGTCAAGCGTGGCGGTCAGTTTCAGTTCCTTTTCGGCCAGGTATTTTTCAATGTACTCGTCCCGGATCGGAGATTTGCGCCGGTTGATGAGATCGACCTTGGCCGGGATCACGTCAATCGCGCAGACCTCGTGGTGCTGCGCCAGCAGCGTTGCAATGGAAAGTCCCACATAGCCCGTTCCCGCAACCGCAATTTTAAGCATTTTGTCCATAGCTGATTCCTTCTCCGTGTTATTTTGGCGGCACCGGCGGACGCAGTGTGCATCCTGCGGTGCTTTTGTTTTGGTATTGCCTTATAATAAATGTATTATAACACGAAGTTGGGAGTGTGGCAACCGGGCGGCGGGCAGTTTACGCATGCCGCTTTTTGTCCAGACGAATTTTATCGCTTATCATGGCAATAAATTCACTGTTCGTCGGCTTGCCGCGCAGGTTGTGGATCGTATAGCCAAAGTAGCTGTTCAGCGTGTCCACGTCGCCGCGGTCCCAGGCGACCTCGATGGCGTGGCGGATCGCGCGCTCGACGCGGCTGGCCGTGGTCATGTTGCGCTTGGCGATTTCGGGATAAAGCCGCTTGGTCACGGCGTTGATGTACCCGTGGTCGGAGATCGTCAGCAGAATGGCGTCACGCAGGAACTGGTAACCCTTGATGTGCGCGGGTACGCCGATCTGGTGCAGAATTTCCGTCACGGTCAGCTCATCGCTGTCCTGCGAGACGACCTGCGGGCGCATCGTGTTGCCCGCCGCTTCAGCACACGGCTGACGAGGACCGACTCGTCAAACGGCTTGACGAAGAAGAACGAGAACCCGCTGTCAAGAAGTTCCTGCTCCATCTCCTCGCTCTGGAATGCCCCCGTGACGAAGAACGTCGTGTGGGTGCTGCTGGTGTTCTGGGCCTCGTAGCGCTGCTTGACCGTGATCGCGTCCAGGTCCGGCATGAACGCATCCAGCAGAACGGCCTGCGGATGAACGGCCAGAAGGGTTTCCAGGGCCTTGGTGCCGTTCTTCTCACAGACGGTCACGGCGATGCCTTTGGCTTCCAGCGCACGGCGGCACACAGCGGACACCTGCGTGTCCGTGTCGGTCATTACAAATTTGATCTTTTCCATCGTCACATATCCTCCATACATTTTGAGCTGCGCGTACCCCGCGCGTAAACTTTGCTCGGTTTCTGTTTACATTGGGAATTCTACCATATTTTCCCACATTTATCAATAGATTTCCCGCAGTTTATCGTTATTTCCCGAAATTTTCGTTCGACAATTTTTTCTATAATTCGTCAGTCATTGGCAAAATAGTACACGTATCAACATCATTTTATTTTTTCGTGGTTTTTGTTGTCGGTCAGCAGTCCCGCTTTTTCGTCCGTTGCGTCCCACTTTCGGCGCTCATTTGCTGCTGGCGACAGCATCCGCTTTTTCCAGCATGGTTGTCGCAAAGATTGCGTAGCCTCTGCTCGGATCGTTCACCAGCACATGAGTAAGCACTGCCGCCAGACGGCCATTCTGCACGATGGGCGAACCGCTCATGCCCTGCACTACGCCGCCGGTGGCGTCAAGCAGGCGCTTGTCCGTCACGCGGATCAGCAGGTTTCGGTTCGGGTCGTTGCCGGTCATCGTCACACGCTCGACCTGAATCGTATAGGGCTGCGCCGTCGTGCCCAGCACAGTGTCCACAGCTCGGCCTCGCCGGGCGTGACCTCCTGCAAATTTGCCACGGGCAGTGCCGGGGCGGTGCAGCTGCCGGTGTTAGCTGCCGTAGACACCGGCGCATCGTTGG
>ENA-OQAZ01000893-OQAZ01000893.1-human-gut-metagenome-genome-assembly--contig:-NODE-893-length-15752-cov-1.560192_pt1 | contig 15752 bp, 20 predicted proteins | sample MGYA00242737_ERZ504531 | MGnify/ENA primary metagenome ERZ504531 (study PRJEB26092, sample SAMD00036244) | human gut metagenome | host: Homo sapiens | study: EMG produced TPA metagenomics assembly of... | reverse complement strand
TTCAGTAGGTCTGCGCACTTGCTGCGCTGACCGTAAGAAAACATAGGCTGGAGGGCAAAAATCCCATCAGCGAAGCTGATCTGGAATGGATTTTTGCGTGTAACTATGAAGGTACTGAATAGTTACGTAAAATCTTACATTCAGAACTTAAGATTTGCCCTCACCCATGGGGCAAAAATCAATTTTCAGGAAAAATGTCTTGTAGATGAGAATCGTCCTGAAAAATATACCAACCAATATACGGTCCGTACCCTATTTCCGGATGAGAATCCTGTTGACGCATTAAAAAGAGAACTTTTATCACTATCTTCCGAGAATTATATGCGGACAGTAAAAGATCTGCGTTTTCCAAAAAGAAGTGAAATGCGTGAATTTGGCAAAGTATATAATAGCCATGATGATGTATATATTAAAATACGAGTTGAACTTCTGGGAATATACGGTGAAACCACAACCTTTATAATGTCATTCCATTTTGCCGAACGGGCATTTACACCTGATATGTTCCCCTACAATAAAAAACAGGAGGTGTTTTCATGATCATGAAGATCATTAATTCCGAAGAACATTTATGTACATGCTGTATGGAAAAGCATGAAGTGAAAACCGTTCTTGTTCGTGAACAGGCAACTTTCAAAAATATAAAAATCACTTATGATGCTGTTTATTTTTATTGTGATACGGCCGAAGAATTCTATATGGATGAAAAGCTGCTTCAGGAGAATGATATCCGCCTGAAAGATGCATATCGCGAAGCAGAAAACCTTTTAACCTCTTCTGAAATCATCGCTATTCGGTCAAAATATGGGATCAGCCAGATTGATTTATGCACGCTTCTTGGATGGGGTGCTAAGACAATTACCCGTTATGAAAGCCACCAGGTACAGGATCGGGCGCATGATACAATTTTAAAAAAACTGGATCAAGACCCGAATGGTTTTTATCCCTTTTAGCAAATGCAAAACAACATTTAGCGGCAGATGCATATCAAAGATATTTTTCAGCCGCAACCGCTTTATATGAAAAAGATCAGGATCTCTATTTACGAAAGGCAATTGAGGCAAACTACGCTATGTTCCAGAAGAACCAGCTTTTGCAGGGAAATACCGTGCTTTCTTTAGATAAAGTTGTAGATGTTATTCGCTATTTTGCTGCTTCTGATAAAATCACAAATCTTTATAAGGTAAAACTCATGAAATTGATGTGGTATGCCGACGCATTGTCATATAAGCTTCGGAATACCGCAATCACCGGACTAGTCTATCGGGCGTTGCCCATGGGTGCTGTCCCTGTAGCTCATAATTCTATTATAGATTTAAAAGATGTTCCTTGCGAGGAAGTTGATATGGGAGAAACCACTGCATATCACTTTTCTTTAGATGGAAATCACACTTTTCCCTCGCTTACAAATGAAGATAAACAAATTCTGGATATGGTAATCCAAAAGCTTGGGTATATGAGTAAAAATGAAATTATTGACTTTATGCACAAAGAGCAGTCCTATACCCAAACTGCACCACGGGACGTAATTTCCTTCAAATATGCCCAAAGTTTACAGATTTAAAACACGCCGCCCCGCAGGATCTTCTCCCGCAGGGCGGCGCTTTTATTGTCATACTATGTATTCTTATTTAGAGGTCTCTTACACCTCAAAGATCATATCCCCATAGCTCGGAATCGGCCAGTATTCCTTGTCTACGATCATTTCAAGCTGGTCTGCCGGGTCACGCAGAGCCTGCATCGCCGGGATGATCTCGTCGTAGCAGAAGTGGGCGCGCCTTTCCATGCTGTCGATGTGCTGATACTCTTCTACCAGTCTTCGAGCTTCGCGCGGGCAACCTTCATGTCGGAGAGAAGATCTGAAACTTCGATGAGAAGCTCTGTCTGGACACTGTTGTCAGCTTCCGGGCATGCAGCCTTCACAGCGCTTAAGGACTGAGCGAGAACGGTTGTGTAGCGGACAACAGCCGGGATCAGCTGCTTTCCTGCGATATTGATCATCGCCTTCGCCTCGATATTTACGGATTTCGCGTAGGACTCATACTCGATCTCCGCTCTTGCCACCAGCTCTTCCTTCGTGTATACACCAAAGTCACCGAACAGCTTGAACGCTTTCTCGGTAACGAGGGACGGGATCGCGTCTACCATGCACTTTAAGTTCGGAAGTCCACGGCGCTCTGCCTCTTCTACCCACGCCTCGCTGTAGCCGTTGCCGTTGAAGATGATACGGCGGTGATCAGCAAGAAGTTTCTTGATCATATCATGGACAGCGAGATCAAAATCGTCTGCCTTTTCAAGCTCATCAGCCGCCTCTTTGAACGCCTCAGCAACGATGGTATTTAATACAACGTTTGCAGATGAAACAGAATCGGAGGAACCGACCATACGGAACTCGAACTTATTTCCGGTGAACGCGAACGGTGAGGTACGGTTTCTGTCGGTTGCGTCCTTATCGAAGTCCGGAAGTGTGGTAACACCTGTCTTTAATGTACCACCGGTCTTGGAGTGGGTCGCGGAGCCTGTAGAGATCAGCTGGTCGATCACATCCTCAAGCTGCTCACCTACGAAGATGGAGATGATCGCAGGCGGTGCCTCCTGAGCGCCAAGGCGGAAGTCATTTCCCGGAACAGCCGCGGACTGGCGGAGCAGATCCGCATGGCGGTCAACCGCTTTCATAATGCAGGCAAGGACCAGAAGGAACTGGATATTCTCATGCGGTGTAACACCCGGATCAAGCATATTGATACCGGTGTCGGAAGCCAGGGACCAGTTGTTATGTTTACCGGAACCATTGACGCCCTGGAACGGTTTTTCATGGAGCAGGCACGCCATTCCGTGACGGCTTGCAACCTTTTTCATTGTCTCCATAACGATCTGGTTGTGGTCAACGGCAAGGTTTGCCTTTGTGTAGATCGTTGCCAGCTCGTGCTGTGCCGGAGCGACCTCGTTGTGCTGGGTCTTTGCGGTAACGCCCAGCTTCCAGAGTTCTTCATTTAATTCTTTCATATAGGAACCGATCCGCTCGCGGATAACACCGTAATAGTGGTCATCCATCTCCTGTCCCTTCGGCGGCATCGCGCCGAATAAGGTACGTCCGGTGTAGATCAGGTCTTTTCTCTTTAAATATTTGTCGCGATCGATCAGGAAGTACTCCTGCTCCGGTCCTACGGACGGGGTAACACGCTTTACTTCTGTGTGTCCGAAAAGGTGGAAGATTCTTGTCGCCTCTTTGTCGATGGCCTGCATGGAGCGGAGAAGCGGGGTCTTTTTATCGAGGGCTTCGCCTCTGTAGGAACAGAAGGCGGTTGGGATACAGAGTGTTACGCCGGTTGCATCTTTCTTTAAGAATGCCGCGGAAGTGCAGTCCCAAGCGGTATATCCGCGGGCCTCGAAGGTCGCGCGCAGGCCGCCGGACGGGAAAGAAGAACCGTCGGTCTCACCCTTGATCAGCTCTTTTCCGGAGAGATCCATTAAAACTTTTCCCTGAGAATCAAAATTTCCGATAAAGGAATCATGTTTCTCAGCGGTCACACCGGTAAGGGGCTGGAACCAGTGGGTATAGTGGGTCGCGCCGTTGTCGACTGCCCAGTCTTTCATCGCATGGGCAACCACGTCCGCGATCGTCGGATCCAGCTCGCTGCCATCCTCGATGGTCTGCTTTAATTTCTTGTAGACGCTTTTCGGAAGGCGTTCCTTCATCACGGAGTCATTAAAGACATTCTCTCCGAAGATTGCCTCCACATTGATAGTTTCGCTCATAGTTTTCCTCCTCAATTCTGTATAAGCTGCCCGTTATGGCATGGGGTGAAATCGTACTTTAAAAAGTATGAGAATTACCTGTAAATATTCAGCCTGTTCCAATCATGGTCTGCCAGGGTATTTCGGCTGAATTTCAATTTTAGCTTGAAAAAATGTTCTCCCTGATACTAGGGAGAACATTTTTAACTGCATGATAATGCAAGCTAAACGGCTTAGTCAGCTTTGCCGACAGAACCGAATAACTCCATTTTTGTCTTTACGGTCGCCTTGATCGCTTCTGCACCCGGCGCAAGGAGTTTTCTCGGGTCGAATCCCTTTCCTTCAAGGTCTTTTCCTGCTTCGATGTACTTTCTTGTAGCGTCTGCGAACGCGAGCTGGCACTCGGTGTTAACATTGATCTTTGCTACGCCGAGGGAGATCGCTTTCTTGATCATGTCTTCCGGAATACCGGTACCGCCGTGGAGAACGAGCGGCATATCGCCTACAGCCTCTTTGACAGCTGCAAGTGTCTCAAAGCTTAAGCCCTTCCAGTTTGCCGGATATTTTCCATGGATATTTCCAATACCTGCTGCTAACATATCAACTCCGAGGTCAGCGATCATCTTGCACTCGTTCGGGTCTGCACACTCGCCCATACCGATAACGCCATCTTCCTCGCCGCCGATCGCTCCAACCTCTGCCTCGAGGGACATTCCCTTTTCACGGCAGATACGGATCAGTTCTTTTGTCTTCTCAACATTCTCTTCGATCGGATAATGAGATCCGTCGAACATGATGGAGGAGAATCCACATCGATGCACTTTAGGCATCCCTCGTAGGTACCATGGTCTAAGTGAAGAGCTACCGGAACAGTGATCTTCATCTCTTCCAGCATACCGTTTACCATACCTACTACGGTCTTAAAGCCTGTCATGTATTTTCCTGCGCCCTCTGAAACACCCAGGATAACCGGGGATCTCAGTTCCTCTGCTGTCTGCAGGATCGCTTTTGTCCACTCAAGGTTGTTGATGTTGAAATGTCCTACTGCGTACTTGCCGTCTCTTGCTTTCTCAAGCATTTCTTTCGCTGTTACTAACATATAGGCCTCCATTTGAATCGTTATTTTGACAGAACAGCCTGTCCCGCCGGATCTGCCGTCTGTTTCCATTTATATGCGGAGCAGACGCCATCTATTCCCAACAGGTACTGTTGTCATGATAATTTTATTATAACCGATTTACCCTACTTTGAAAAGGTTTGTTTCACAGTTTCTTCCATTTCCTCCGGCTTGCACTGACGGTTGTGGAGGATCTTCGCGTCGCGGATCTCCTCGATGGCCTGCGGGATCTTCACGCCGGAAATGCGCTCCATCTCATCAGTCAAGGCGAACTCGATCGGCATTCCTTCTTTCTTTCCGAGACTGCTCCATAACGCTTCTGGAGAACTTGTACGGGCTTGCTGTGGACGCGATCACAGTCTTTGTGGTATCGCCGGTCTTCGCCTTATACTGCTCGTAGACGGCTGCTGCAACGCCTGTATGGGTGTCGATCAGGTATCCGGTATCATCGAACACTTTCCGGATCTCCTTCGCATTCTCTTCCATATCTGCGTAGCCTGCGGCAAAGTCCTTCATGAATTCCTTCATGTCCTCAGTGATCTCGTATTTTCCGTTTTGTGGAGAGCTGCTCCATCATCGCCTTTGTCTTTGCGGCATCTCTTCCGCAGCTTAAGTAGAGCAGGCGCTCTAAGTTGCTGGAGACGAGGATGTCCATGGACGGGGATGTGGTCAGGATGAACTCACGGTTCTTATCGTATGTGCCTGTCCGGAAGAAGTCATACAGGACCTTATTGTCATTGGACGCGCAGATCAGCTTACCGAACGGAACACCCATCTGTTTTGCGAAGTACGCTGCCAGGATGTTTCCGAAGTTTCCGGTCGGAACTACGACGTTGACTTCTCATTTTTTTCGATCTCACCGTTTGCGAGAAGCTTCGCGTAGGCGTATACATAGTAAACGACCTGTGGAACAAGGCGGCCGATGTTTATGGAATTTGCAGAGGAAAGCTGGAATCCCATAGCATCCAGTTCTTTCGCGAATTCTTTATCGCCAAAGATCTTCTTTACACCTGTCTGGGCATCATCAAAGTTTCCTTCGATTCCGACTACAGATGTGTTTGCGCCCTTCTGGGTCAGCATCTGAAGCTCCTGGACGCGGCTTACTCCGTTCTTCGGATAGAAGACGATGATCCTTGTTCCCGGAACGTCGGCGAATCCGGCCATGGCTGCCTTTCCGGTATCTCCGGATGTAGCGGTCAGGATCACGATCTCGTTCTTTGCATGATTCTTCTTTGCAGCCGTTGTCATAAGGTACGGCAGAATGGAAAGTGCCATATCCTTGAAAGCAATCGTCTTCCCGTGGAACAGCTCCAGAAAATACATACCGTCCGCCTTTGCGAGCGGTGCGATCTCCTCTGTGTCGAATTTCTCATCGTATGCATGGGAAATACAGTATTTCAGTTCTTCTTCCGTGTAATCGGTCAGGAACTGTTTCATAACTGCGTATGCCGTCTCCTGATATGTCATTCCGGCAAGCTCGTCCATCGTCACGTCCAACGTCGGGATGCGCTCCGGAACGTAGAGACCGCCGTCATCTGCAAGTCCTTTTAACACTGCCTGGGATGCTGTCACGCCAGTCTCCCCGCCGCGGGTACTTCCATATAATAATTCCATCGTTTTTCCTTCCTCTCTTTACGCAGATACAGTGGTAAACTTTACGGAAAGTGTAGCATACTTTAATGTCGCTTGCAAGATAAAATCAATGAAAACAGGGATCTCCTCATACACAAATATTCCTCACAAAAGTCTATTTTTTATCTCTGTTTTATACTGGAGTAACTATCAATTTTCTCCTGCCTATGATATACTCGTCTCGTTACCCACTCCAATCTGGTGACAGAAAGGAGGTGTAAATTTGGATTATGTTTTTTCTTTTATAGTTGCTGTCATGGCTGGTGTGGTGTGTCACTACATCATCAAATGGTTAGACAGTAAACTGGATCGGTAACTAACCTGTAGATGCTCAACTACATAAAACGAGAAGAACCCCCTCAGAGATGCCGCTCTGAGGGGTTTCATTTTGTGTAAATTTGAACTATGTTCTATTTCTTTCTTAGCCATTATATCATATGCAAATTTCCTTTGCAATATACTCCGATATAACTTTCATCCATTTCTTCTATGCCACAGCCGCTTTCTTCTTTTTCATGATCTGCAGCACCGCTGAAATTCCGACGAGAACGATGCCGACAAGGTCAGTCACGGTTCCAGGAATGATCAGGCAGAGACCGCCGATGATCGAGAGAAGCCGCTCGATCACGTTCAGGTTTGCAAACATGTAGCCTTCAAGACCGGCTGCAACACCGAACAGACCGATCAGGGATGTTACGATGATCGTTACAACACCGAGAACGCCTGTATCGATAAATAACATTGCCGGGTTAAACGCGAAGATATACGGTACGATGAACGCTGCGATCGCAAGACGGGATGCGTTTAACGCGGTCTTCATCGGGTTGGATTTCGCGATCGCGGATCCTGCGTAAGCTGCAAGAGCAACCGGCGGTGTGATATCTGCTACGATACCGAAGTAGAATACGAACATGTTGGCAGCGATCTTGTTGATTCCCATACCGTTTACGAGGATCGGTGCACATGTGGTAGCCATAATGATGTAGTTTGCAGTTGTCGGAACACCCATACCAAGAACGATACAGGTTAACATAGTAAGGAATAATGCTACGATCACGCGGTCACCGGCAACGCCGACGATTGCGGAGATCAGGAGCTGTCCAAGACCGGTCATTGTTACGACACCGGCGATGATTCCGGCAACGCCGCAGGCAACAGCTACGGAAAGTGTATTCTTACCGCCTGCCTCCAACGCGTTGATGAATCTTGTCGGGTTCATTCTTGTTTCTTTATTCGGCATGCTGACAAGGATTGCAAGGGCGGTAGCGATGATCGCTGCACGGGACATCGTGTAGCCCATCATAACCATTGCAACAAGGGCAACTAACGGAATAAGAAGATAACCCTGACGGACAAATAACGGTCCGAATTTCGGAAGCTCATCCTTCGGGATACCCTTTAAGCCAAGTCTCTTTGCCTCAAGGTGTACAGTAATGAAGATACCTGTGAAGTAGAGGAGTGCCGGGAAGATCGCTCTCATCGCGATCTCGCCGTACTGAACGCCTACCATCTCAGCCATTAAGAATGCGGCGGCGCCCATGATCGGCGGCATGATCTGTCCACCGGTGGAGGAAGCTGCCTCAACGGCACCTGCGAATTCGCCCTGATAACCGGTCTTCTTCATTAACGGGATCGTTACGGAACCGGTCGTTACTGTATTACCAACGGAGCTTCCGGATACCATACCGCAGAGAGCAGAGAGATAACCGCTACCTTTGCCGGTCCGCCTGTGGAAGCGCCTGCCAAGGAGTTTGCTAACTGAATGAAGAATTCAGAAATACCGGTCGCCTCAAGGAAAGCGCCGAACAGGATAAACAGTGCGATATACGTGGAGCAGACACCAATCGGAGTACCGATAACACCACTCGTCGTATAGAACAGGTTGTAAACGATGGACTTTAAGACTACCGCGAAGGCTCTGCCCTGTCCAAGTCCGTTATAAAACGCGTAACCTACAAAGAATGTCGCCACACAGAGGATCGGAATACCTACAACGCGGCGGCATGTTTCTGCTAAAATCAGGATACCGATCACGCCAACGATAACCTCTGTCTGGCTGATTCGTGTCGCGTGGCCGATAATTGTTTTAAAGTTAAATACGAAATAGAAGTAAGCACCGGCTCCGAGTACCATAAGGATAATATCGTAGATCGGAACGGAATTCTTTTTTGAGCTTCCCTTTTTCATCGGATATACCAGGAATGAAAGGATAATTACAAAACCGACAAACAGGGAACGTCTTACACGCTCATCCCAGTTTGCAAACAGGTTCATATAGAGCATTAAAACTGAAAACGCTGCCAGAAGGAAACGAATGACCTGCTTCGGGGTGCCTTCCCAGATTCGGGTATTCGATTCACGGTCGTACTTTTTCATGATGGCTTCGACGTCTTCGGCGGTACCGGTCTCCACATCAGCCACCGGAGATGTGTTGACTTTCATGTTGTCTTTCTCTGCCATACCAATCCCTCCTTTATATTTCGTTTCCGGCGCTGCCCCTGTATACCCCCTATACAAACAGGCGCCGGATATGTCCGAAACTCTTTTAACGCTTAGAATCCTTTATGTTCACAGGAGAACTCTACTTTGCTGTTTCGTCCGCAGAGATCCCTCAAACTGATTTCTTTTCCGTGAAGTGTGAGTGTGTGGTCCGAGACCGTACCCACAATATATGAGAGATACGGCATTTCCTTGTCAAACCCGGAAACAACCATCTCCCGTTTTCATCATACGTAAGCGTCTGCCCATCCTCGATCTCTGTCTGCACGCCCGCGCCGAAATTATTGTAGATCGTGCGGATCACGTAGATCTTGTGGTCGCGGATCTCGTAAACGTCCGTCAACGGATACTTATTTACCGAGTGGATGAACGTTACAGAAAACTCATCCCCTCTTTTACCCGGAAGCGGGCATATTCTGCGTTTGTGTCTCCGTTCCTCAGGACCAGATAGTCTCCGCTTCGTAAGGTATAGGCAAGAGTGGCAGCAATAATTGCCGTGATTATTGCTGCCACTGTAAAGAATCTTACTTTCCTGTTTTTCAAGGTAATTACTTGATTGCTCCTACTTCCTTGAAGTACTTCTCAGCACCCGGATGGAACGGAACAGAAATACCGGAAACCGCATATTCGAGATCAAGCTCTTCGCCCTTTGCATGTGTGGAAGCGATCTCATCTTTGTTATCGAAAATAGCCTTTGTGAGGTTATAAACTGTTTCTTCGGAGAGCTTCGGGGATGCGATCAGAGTAGCTTGATAGCAACTGTCTGAACATCATCGTCAACGCCTTATAGGAGCCGCCCGGGATTGCGTATGTTGTGTAGAACGGATGTGCATCCGCAAGCTTCTTCGCATGCTCGTCATCGATCTCAAGAAGGTTGATCGCATTTGTTGTAGCGAGCTCTACGATCGCTGTTGTCGGTGCGCCTGCTGTACAGAAGAAAGCATCGATCTTGCCGTCTTTTAATGCATCTGCGGAATCACCGAATCCGAGGTTGTTGACCTGGATATCATCGAAGGAGATGTCATAAGCCTCGAGGATCTGACGTGCGTTGAACTCAACACCGGAGCCTGCGTCACCAACGGATACTCTCTTGCCCTTTAAGTCAGCGACAGATTTGATATCGCCGGAGGATACGATCTGGCAAACCTCAGCGTAGAGGGCTGCAACTGTTGTGAAATCTTTTGCTGCGCCTTCTTCTGCGAAGAGGTCAGTTCCGTTGTAAGCATAGTCCATAACGTCGTTCTGTACGATCGCGAGGTCTGCTTCACCGTCGTTTACAAGGTAGATATTTGCTTTGGAAGCACCGGTAGACTGAACGTTAATGTTCACTCCGATGTCTTTGCTGTTTAATACATTCGCGATTACACCACCGAATGCGTAATATGTACCGGTGGTTCGCCAGTACCCATTGTTAACTTCTGGGCATCACCACTCGGGGCTGCTGCGGCTGCTGTTGTTTCAGCTGCTGCTGCAGTAGTGTCAGCTGCGGCTGCTGTTGTCTCTGCCGGTTTGCTGCCGCCGGAACAAGCGGTCAGTACCATTGCACAGGATAATGCGAGTGCCATTGCTGCGGAAAATCTCTTTCTCATATCTTTCTACCTCCTTTTTCTGTTCCTTTGCACAATGTTTCAGCAAAGGAAGCTTACGAACATATTATACATCTCTATTGTTACTTTTGCAACAAATATTAGTAATTTTTGTAAACGTCTGAAATCTTTCAGCTATTCGTTGCTTTTCTCATAATTGCAGTTGTTCACTTCCGTGATGTAAAGTTTTGACGCACAATTGCTTGAAATTCAAAAATTGTATCAGCTATTTTGTGTCTCTTTTATCAGTATATGCGTCATTTTTTCGCTAAATTCCTTGATCCTGTCTTCGATACCCGGAAGCTTCATGGCAGCACCGGCGTTGTTGGCTGTCTCCATCATGCAGAAATTGCCCGGGAGGTAGAAGGTCTTGTTCATATTGAGGGCTGTTACGAGCTGCCCAGCGAGAAGGTCACTGCCGGAATAGCCGGATACGATAATTCCGAACAGGGCTTTGTCGTAGAACCGTGTGGTCCGGAACAGGGCTGTCAGGCGGTTGATAAACGCCGTCATATTCGCGGACAGGGCATCGTTGTAGTTTGGACAGAGGAGCAGGATCGCGTCAGCCCACTTGACCGCCGGGTAGATATTTTCCACCATGGCTCCGCCGTAGAAGCATTTCCCTGCTCACCAAAGTGCAGGCACATCTGGTATGGACATCCCGAACAGTCCACGAGAGTGCCGTTTCGCAGGTTGATCTCCTGAATCCTGATCCGTTCATCCAGGCACTCCTTTACTTTCTGCCAAATCGCCAGGGTATTGGAGGTCCTGTGGTTTGAGGCGTGAAGGACCAGAAGGTGCGATTCTTCTTTCGGCTGCCATGTTTCTTCCAGAATTTGATGTGCCAGGATCGCAGCGCTCTTTTTATAAGCGCCGAACCGATCGGTGTTCATATTGGCAGCCTGGATCAGGTAGTTATCGAGGGAGGCGGTTCCTTCCACCAGCGGGCGCCGACAAAGGCACATCCGGCGCGGTTTGCCGCCACCGCAAGCTCTCTTGCCGTCGCTTTCGTGTAGAATTCGCTCTCCGCGTCGATGATCATCCCAGCAGTCGCCCCCGCGAGGACCTGGTCACCGCCCCGCAGCCAGGCGAGAACTTCGTAGTAACCGCGGTTGATGCCATTTCTCCCAAGTGGAACTGCAAACAGGAGTCTGCGTCCACGATATTGAAGGGATCCTGCTCCAAAATTTCCATATCTTCCACGATCTCGGTATCGATCCCGTCAAGCGCCGCCCTCAAAACCTCGTCCATACGCGACCGTTCTTTCTCCGGGCCTCGTTTTTGCGGATATAGAACTAACAATCTGTCACTCTCCATGAAGTATCACTCTCCCTGATAAATCTGCTTCACTCAATATACATGATCACTGATATTTTATAACAACGGCTTCCATCCTCAACACGGCACGTATAAAAAATCCCGGCAGTTCTCCCCGACATACGGGAAACCTGCCGGGACAAATCAGATCAGCATTTTTCTATATTCTAGCCTTCGCCGCAGAAACAACCTCTACACGATCTTCGCAAGATTTTCAGCCGCGAACACGATCCTCTCATACAAAGCGTCCGGCAGCGCCAGTGCCTCCGTCTCGAGGCCATGTTCTGTATAGCGGTTCTTCACGCCCATGTAAACGCCGCCGAGAAACACGGAACCGCAGTGCCACTGCTTTCTGAGCGTCATCAGGATCGAGATCGCGCCGGATGAGAACGCCGGGGCAACGAACGGTTTGTAGCCGATGGCGCGCATGTGGAGGTTTGCGGTGACGGTGAGGTTTGTCAGTTCTTTTGAGAGCTCATCGTTGTAGTTTTCGATGGAATCCGCGATAACGAGATCCTGTCCGTGCGGTCCGAAGGAACGGCCTTCCGTCAAAAACTGCTTAAACCTCGGATCACGTTTTGCATAATATGCAGCTCTCGCATTCATAACACCGAGGCCGAATCCCTGTATCTGCTCCGGGAGAAGTCCCATCCAGTCGTACTCTCCTGCCTCATTCTTGTTGCTCTCAAGGAACGCGGTCTTCGCAAGCGGGTCCACCGGATCGGAGACGGCGCAGAATAAGCCCTTAAAGTTCTTTTCTCTCGCCATCTTCGCGTAATGTCCGATGATCTTTGAGTTGTTCTCGAACTGGTACATGCGGACATCCTTGACACCGGAACCGACCGGCGGGATTCCCTTTGAGGCCACGAATACGAACACATCACAGTCAAAGAGGTGATCCTGGTCCACAACGTCCACCTCCGGCATCGCGTCATAGTCCCACGGATAGGCGATCTGGTTCTCCTCAAACTCCCAGCGGCAGTCACCTTGTCGGAGATATCACAGATTCCGATGGAGGAGATCACATCTCCGCCGAGAAGATGGAGACCTGTTAAGAGCATGCTGCCCACATCGCCGATCGCCAGAACATGGACACGCTTTTTGCCCTCTTTCGGCTTATATGCCAGGATCTCCTCAAATTTCGGGTGGGACGCGTTTACCGCGCGGAGTGTTCCGGCATCGAGCTGCGCGAGGAGATCCGCCGGGAGTTCCCTGGTCTGTCCGTCGTATGCGGACGCATTTAATCTGTTTGTGTTTAACCAGCTGACATCCTCTTTCTCCATGAAGAGTTCTGCCGGATGGTTTACAAGAAATGAGGCGCGGCGGCTGCCAGGTCCGCCGGTAAAGAGCCAGGTGAGCTTTGTTCCTGCTGCCGGTTTCTCTGTTTTCTCATATGGCAGATCACCGTGCGCGGACGCGCAAAACATGTCTCCGATTTTATAATAGGTTACCATAATTTCATTCCCCCTGATTTCCATATTTTACTGCCATGCACCAAAGCCATTCAGGTCTGCCGACCTTACGGCTTTGATACACAGCCCACGATTATCGCAGATCTTCCTTTTAAGCCCTCAGCCTCTCGAAATTCCAGACGGCGTTCAGCATTTTATCCCTTGATCAGAAACTCTTTCATCCTCCACAGCGTCTCCAGATCATTCTCCAGATATACTGACGCCGCCAGGTTCTCATCATACTCCATACAGCTTCCCTTACTCCGGGCAGAGCGGCAGGATGACGGCCTCGGAGAGGCGTGAAAGGGTAAGGTTTTTCGCGTACATTTTCCGGTATTCCGCTTCAAGGACCTGGAAAAGATCCCTGGAATTCTCGATACAGCAGGCCGAGAACTCCACAAGCGCCTCCCGGCTGCAGCCGGAAAGTCTCGGCGTCGCGTAGGGCAGAATCATGTTGATGGACGGCTGAAGTCCCGCAACCTTCATCTCCTCACGGCGCACGGTATCGCCACCGATAAACGGATACAGTGTAGACTCCACGAACACTGGCGCAGGTTCGGCATCGAGTAGATGCTCTCCACCGGCACCTTCAGGCACTGCATCAGTCGCGGCCGTAGCCGGACAGGACGCCCACGACGACCTTCTTGATCGGGATCCCGTCTTCCCTGAGCTGCGGAACGAGCACCTGGAGCCGGTTCGCCGTGTGGACGAGGTCATCCACCAGGATCACCGGCCGATCGAAGGACTTGATGGTCTCGATCTGGCTTTTTAACGGTGAGTAGTACGGGAACGGCTCGATCGTAAAGCTGTTCAGATCCGGCTCATAGACCTTATCGGTATGCAGCGTCTTCGTCACCGTATTCGGCACAACCTTTCCACGCAGGATCTTACCGAACGGAACGCACATGTTCTTTCCGAGTCTTCTCGGCACCAGCGGCTCTCTCGGAACATCGTTGAGCGCCGTGATCCGGTCCACAAGACGATGATACATGATGCCGGATGACAAGGACAGTACAAGATTTCCCGGATACAGCTTCGTCATAGCGATCTGAAGCTTTTTTGTGGTTTTTCTCCACAGCATCCAGAACCGCCGGATTGCTGGCAAACGGCTCCTTGATCGTAGTATCCAGGTTATGCAGGAACATTAACGGCTCATGCATGTCGACCATGTAGATCGTCCGCTTGTCGTTCTCGTCCGCCATATGCGGACGGATAAAGCCCTGTCTCTCCAGCACGTACACGACCTCTTTCGTCGCTGTGCCGCGCTCCGCGACAAACAATGCGAAACTGTAGTTTTTCTCCAACTCTTTCGCCAGCACTTCAACGAGAAGCTGCTGCGGGGCATCGCGGATCACCCCGCTGTCCCCGGTGCCGTCCTCTCTCGCATAGATGCCTGTGATCAGAAGGATCTCCCGGCTGCTCTTTCCGCGGACCAGGTTTGCCAGCTCCATGTCCTTTAAGACGCCGAACAGATCCTCGTTTCCGATCTCCCGGTAGCTCACAAAGCCCGCCGGGCGCTCACCTTCCACGGTATTTCTTAAGATCAGCAGGCGGTCATTCTCCACCTGGATCTTTGTCAGGATCGCCTGGGCGTCCGGATGTCCGTAGAGAACGGTGTTTCCAAGCTCGTCCAGTACCTCACGGTCCCTGCCCGCCGCGTTCTCGAAGGCGATAGCTTTCGCCCGTAAGATCGGCTTGAATTCCGGCTCGCGCAGTACATGCCCTTGTGGTAAATGTATTCCTGGACTACCGGGTCGATGAGGCTGGAAATATCGCGGTGGTTATCAATATTTTCACGGATCTTCGTGGAGCTGATATCCTCCAGCTCCTGCGGGAGCTCCAGCTGCACGACTTTTCCGGTGATCTGCTCGTAAACCTCCGTCGGATGTGCCTCACCAGGCGCCGGAAGACGATGTGGTTGAAGGAATGGATGGAATTCTCCTCCGGATCCTTCTTGTAGGAGCTCGCGTTGTGGATCACGTCGGATCCCACAACGATATAGAGTTCTTCTGTCGGGAACATCTCCCTCAGGCGGCGCAGATCCGCCGGGTTCGCGATGTTGACCGGCGTGTTGTCCGGGAACAGATGAACATAAAACTCATCCGCGATGGACATGTTTACGATCTGGCGGCGCACCAGATGCGGCTGGGTCTTCTTCGACCAGGAAAACTCATCAATGGCAAGAAATACGGTAAATCCGAGCTCCTGGATCTTCTTTGCGATCTCCTTGTGGGATAAGGTAAACGGGTCGAAGGTTCCCGGGAAAAATGCGATCTTCTCCCGCGTACTGGTCTCCACCAGACCGCCGAACAACTGGTAGTGGGCGATAAAACGGTCGATATGGGACAGGGTCGCAGCACGGTAGTAGAGACTCAGCTCGCCGCCCTTATTCTCATTTAACAGGAACAGGAG
>ENA-OQAZ01000891-OQAZ01000891.1-human-gut-metagenome-genome-assembly--contig:-NODE-891-length-15762-cov-2.828014_pt1 | contig 15762 bp, 19 predicted proteins | sample MGYA00242737_ERZ504531 | MGnify/ENA primary metagenome ERZ504531 (study PRJEB26092, sample SAMD00036244) | human gut metagenome | host: Homo sapiens | study: EMG produced TPA metagenomics assembly of... | reverse complement strand
GTCCTCTTCTTTTTCTTTCACTGCCAGCACAATCTCCATAATGATAATCAGCAGCAGCATACCGCCCAGTACGGAGTAGTACCATGGAACCGCTGTAAATACAGAGATGATTATCGTGCCCACAGGAGCGACGAATGCGAGTACTTTCTGAAAAATACCGGAAGCTGTTTCTTTTGCAGAATTTCCGAGATCAGATGCAGCAGCGCTCGCGGACTTTTTGCAGATGTTTGTGGGTTCACTGTGTAACAGTGCCTGGATTGCAGTGTCCGGGATGGATTCGCTGCCTACCGGATACTGGTTGTATGTATAGCTGCGGCAGAGGGTTCCGTCTCCCGGGTTGCAGGTGGTTTCTATAGAGGACAGATCCATGCCGGCCGGCAGCGTTACCGTGCAGGTCGGGCGGAGATTTGCAACTGTCTCGGGCTGTCCGAAGTACAGCGACGGGTACAGCATCTTTGCATCTGCCCAGGTTTTCCGGTTGAAGATGGAATAATTCTGGAAATTATTGAATCCGTAATCGAGAAGGGAAGCCGTATCCGTATAAATCTGTCTTCCGTTGGTTCGAAGCGATACACATACAAGCCGCCTGCCATTCCGCTCGGCGTAAGTGACCAGAGTGTTTAACGCTGCCTGGGTAAATCCTGTTTTTCCTCCGGTGCAACCTTCATACGTATAATCCCTGTCCGGAAGCATCTTGTGATGGTTGCTCAGCCAGCGTTTTTCCCCACATTTGTTGGTGGTTCCGATACAGTAGGTGGTAGTCTGAGAGACCTTGCGGAAAGTCGCGTTATTGTATGCCGCCTGTGCGATCAGCGCCATATCATGTGCCGTTGTGTAATGATTCTCGTCCGGAAGCCCGTTCGGTTGGTAAAATGCGTGTTCGTACATCCCAGGGAAGCCGCTTTCTGATTCATCAGTTCCACGAATGCATCCACACTGCCGCTGATATGTTCCGCCACGGCGACACAGACTTCATTGGCAGATTCGAGCATCATGCCGTACAGACAGTCTTCCATAGTCAGGTTTTCCCCAAGCCGGATCCCGATATTGGAACTTCCCTGTTCGATGCCGTAGACAGCATTTTCCGAAAAAGTGACTTTTCGGACGGACGGGAATGTTCGATCGCGATCAGTGTGGTGAGAATCTTAGTGATACTGGCCGGATACTTTGCGACATCCATGTTTTTGGAATAGAGGAAAGTCCCGCTGTCCAGATCCATGACAACGGCTGATTCTGCCCATACGGCAGGCCCCTGTGGCCAGTTGGCGGTGTCGTTGGACTGGATTGGCTCAAAGTAGGCATCCGGTTCGATTCGTTCCGGTTCCGTCGTTTCGCCTTCGGTCTGACCTTCTGCTGCTTCTTTGGTGTCTGCGGATGGATTTCCCGTGTCCTGAGAAACCGTGGTATCTGCTGCCAGTTGCTCAACAGTAACTTCTGCAGCATCAACCGCAGAAGAAGACAGACCGGACAGGCCCAGCAAAATAGACGCCGAGAGCGCGAGAAGGCGATGACGGTATCTTCGATTGTTCATAAAAAACTCCTTTGATTTCCATTTTTGCATGATAAAATACAGGGTCTGCAGACCCTGATTTCAACTATTATACCACAGCCATTGACAAAATACGACAAAAAACCTGAAATCCGTCGGATTGTAAGAAATGGGTACAGTACACAGTAACAGAAAATGTATCTGAACGGGACTTGCAAAACAGTGGCAGAGTGTTATATAGTGGATATAAAATATATGGTTGGATCAGAAACAGTAAGATATTTAAGAATAACATTATGTAAACTTATAGAGAATAAAACCAATACTACAAAGACGCAATAAGGAGAAGAACGATGACAAAAGAGCAGTTAATCGCTTTATTAAACGATATGTCACTGGAAGAAAAGGTGAATCAGATGAGCCAGGTGATCGGAGTTTTTTTGATGATGATACGGTGATCACAGGACCGATGGCAGAGATGGGATTTACCGAAGAAAATATCGAACTGTCCGGTTCAGTGATTGGATCGATGGGTGCGGAGACGGTCAAAAAATCCAGAAATCATACATGGAAAAACATCCGCATCATATCCCGCTGTTATTCATGCTGGACATCATCAATGGCTACAAAACCGTATTTCCGATTCCGCTGGGACAGGGAGCAACCTTTGAGCCGGAGCTTTCAGAAAAATGCGCTGCGGTCGCAGCAAAAGAGGCATCCGTCAGTGGTCTGCACGTGACATTCGCCCCGATGACGGATCTGGTGCGCGATGCCAGGTGGGGACGCGTGATGGAATCCACCGGTGAGGATCCGTATCTGAACGGACTCTTCTGTGAGAGTATGGTAAAAGGTTTTCAGGGGGAAAACCTGAGTGATGAGTATAAGATCGCAGCCTGTGTGAAACATTTTGCAGGGTATGGAGCACCGACAGCAGGAAGAGACTATAATACAGTAGAATTATCCGAACATACTTTCCGGGAATTTTATCTGCCTTCTTACAAAGCCGGAATTGATGCCGGAGCAGCGCTGGTTATGACATCTTTTAATACAGTAAACGGAATTCCGGCCACTGGTAATAAAAAACTGATGCGGGGTATTCTTCGCGATGAGATGGGATTTGACGGAGTGCTGATCTCAGACTGGGCAGCGATTGAGGAAACCATTTATCATGGTTATTGTGCAGATAAAGAAGACGCTGCGATCAGGGCGGTAGAAGCAGGCGTGGACATCGATATGATGACAGGAATCTACTGCGATAACCTGTGCCGTCTGGTGAGAGAAGGAAAGATCCCGGAATCTCTGGTGGATGAATGCTGTATGCGTATCCTGGAACTGAAAAACAAGTTGGGGCTGTTTGAGAATCCATATAAAGATGCTGATGAGGAGAAAGAACAGCAGCTGATCCTGTGCAAAGAGCACCGGGAACTGGCCAGAGAGGCAGCAAGAAAGTCATTTGTTCTTCTGAAAAACGAAGAACAGATCCTGCCGTTGGACAAAACGAAAAAGACGGCATTTATCGGACCTTATGTAAACAGCAGAAATCTGATGGGGTCCTGGTCGATCATCGGGGAAGCAAAGGATATTACGACAGTAGAAGAAATCATGGCAGTGGAAGAAGCAGGAAACAATGTGGTATGTTGTCAGGGTTCCCCGATGCTGGGAGCAGAGGTGATACTGGAAGGATTTACAGAGGAGAACCAGGCAATATATACACCGGAGGAAGAAGCGAGGATGCTGGAAGAAGCTCTGGAAGCGGCGAAGAAGGCAGATCAGGTGGTTCTGTTCATTGGAGAAGACCGTCTGCAGTCCGGAGAGGCAACCAGCAATGCCACTATTCAGGTCCCGCAGATTCAGCAGAACCTTCTGGAGCGGGTAGCAGAGATCAATGAAAATATCGCTGTGGTTCTGTTTTCCGGTCGTCCGTTAGATCTTCGTGACGTTCAAGTAAAGGCAAAAGCTATTTTAGAGGTATGGATGCCAGGTACAGAAGGCGCAGGAGCGATTACAGATGTTCTGTATGGTCGTTACAACCCGACCGGAAAACTGCCGATGAGTTTCCCGTACTGTGTGGGACAGGTTCCGGTTCATTATAACGAATATGCCACCGGCCGTCCCCATGTGGAAGGCAAAGACAAGGATCGTTTCCGTTCCAAATATCTGGACATCCCGAACGCACCGCTGTATCCGTTCGGCTACGGGTTGAGCTATACGACCTTTACTGTTTCGGAAGTTTCTCTGGACAAAGACAGCATGAAAGACGGAGAAAGCATCCGGGCAGCGGTAACCGTAAAAAATACAGGCACCTGTGCCGGAACCGAAACCATCCAGCTGTATCTCCATGACATTGCCGCAAGCGTGGTACGACCGGTTAAAGAACTGAAAGATTTCCGGAAAGTTACCCTGCAGCCGGAAGAAGAGGCAAGAGTGGAATTTACCATTACGGAACCACAGCTTCGTTTCTTGAGTGAAAATAATATTTTTGAGAGTGAAGCAGGTATTTTCGAAATTTTTATCGGTACGGACAGTACAACAACAAATAAAGCGAAATTTACCCTTGAAAAACAGTAAAATTCCTTGACAACCGCTTTGGCAGGTATATATAATGAGGGTTAGTAAAAACGAAGACGGAGACAGTAGTCTGTGCCTGAAAGCCTCAGCGAGCCGGGGGAGGTGGAAGCCCGGTGCCGGTCGGTCAGATGAACATCACTCCTGAGTTGCACTCTGAAACCTGCGGGCAGTAGGAGATGCCGGTTGTTCCGCCGTTAAAGGGAAGGTGTATCGGTGAAGAGCCCGTACATTGTAAGAGGTGGTATAACGATGGTAATGTAGCCTTCGTCCTGTTACAGGGGCGAAGGCTTTTTGAATTTACAGGAAGAAGTATAACAAACCGCTTTTGAAAATAATAAAGGAGGATTCTGAGATGTATCAGAAAGTGTCAACCAATCTGAACTTTGTGGACAGAGAGAAAAAGACAGAACAGTTCTGGAAGGAAAATCATATTTTTGAAAAAAGTATGGAACAGAGAAAACAGGGAGAAACCTACACATTTTATGACGGACCGCCGACAGCAAACGGAAAACCGCATATCGGTCACGTACTGACCCGTGTCATCAAGGATATGATCCCACGTTACCGTACCATGAAAGGATACATGGTACCGAGAAAAGCAGGCTGGGATACCCATGGTCTCCCGGTAGAGCTGGAAGTAGAAAAGAAACTTGGGCTGGATGGAAAAGAACAGATCGAAGAATATGGTATGGAACCATTTATCCAGCAGTGTAAAGAAAGTGTCTGGAAATACAAAGGCATGTGGGAAGATTTTTCTTCTACAGTAGGTTTCTGGGCTGATATGGAGCATCCATATGTAACTTATGATGATAATTTTATCGAGTCTGAGTGGTGGGCACTGAAACAGATCTGGGACAAAGGTCTGTTATATAAAGGATTCAAGATCGTACCTTACTGTCCGCGCTGTGGAACACCGCTTTCCGCACAGGAAGTATCTCAGGGATACAAAACCGTAAAAGAACGCTCCGCGATCGTTCGCTTTAAAGTGATCGGCGAAGATGCTTATTTCCTGGCATGGACCACAACTCCGTGGACACTGCTTCCAACGTGGCACTGTGTGTGAACCCGGATGAGACTTACTGTAAAGTAAAGGCAGCTGACGGATACACCTATTACATGGCAGAAGCTTGTTGGACAAAGTGCTTGGCAAACTGGGAGACGAAGAAAAACCGGCTTACGAAGTTCTTGAGAAATATACAGGAAAAGATCTGGAATACAAAGAATACGAACCACTGTATGCATGCGCAGGCGAAGCAGCAGCAAAACAGAAAAAGAAAGCACATTTTGTTACCTGTGATACTTACGTAACCATGAGCGATGGTACCGGTATCGTTCATATCGCACCGGCTTTCGGTGAAGACGATAGCCGTATCGGACGCAACTATAATCTGCCGTTCGTACAGTTTGTAGATGGAAAAGGTCATCTGACCAAAGAAACTCCGTATGCAGATATCTTTGTAAAAGATGCCGATCCGAAGTTCTGGTGGATCTGGACAAAGAAGGAAAACTCTTCGAAGCACCGAAATTCGAGCATGAGTATCCACACTGCTGGCGTTGTGATACACCACTGATCTATTATGCAAGAGAATCCTGGTTTATCAAGATGACAGCGGTAAAAGATGATCTGATCCGTAACAACAATACCATTAACTGGATCCCGGAAAGCATCGGTAAAGGTCGTTTCGGCGACTGGCTGGAGAATGTGCAGGACTGGGGTATTTCCAGAAACCGTTACTGGGGAACTCCTCTGAATATCTGGGAATGTGAGTGCGGATGCCAGCATTCTGTGGGAAGCAGAGAAGAACTGTATGAGATGAGCGGTGACGAGCGTGCAAAAACCGTAGAACTCCATCGTCCGTACATCGATGACATCACCATCAAATGCCCGGAATGCGGAAAACCGATGCACAGAGTACCGGAAGTTATCGACTGCTGGTTCGACTCAGGAGCAATGCCATTTGCACAGCATCATTATCCATTTGAAAATAAAGAACTTTTTGAACAGCAGTTCCCGGCACAGTTTATCTCAGAAGCAGTAGACCAGACCCGTGGATGGTTCTACTCTCTGCTGGCGGAATCCACCCTGTTATTCAACAAGGCTCCGTACCAGAACGTTATCGTACTGGGTCATGTACAGGATGAAAACGGTCAGAAGATGAGTAAGTCCAAAGGAAATGCGTAGATCCGTTCGATGCACTGCAGACGTACGGAGCAGATGCGATCCGCTGGTACTTCTATATCAACAGCGCACCGTGGCTGCCGAACCGTTTCCATGGAAAAGCGGTACAGGAAGGCCAGAGAAAATTCATGAGTACTCTGTGGAACACCTATGCGTTCTTTGTACTCTATGCAAACATCGATGAGTTCGATGCAACAAAATACACCCTGGATTATGATAAGTTGTCCGTTATGGACAAATGGCTGCTGTCCAAACTGAATACCGTGATCCAGACCGTAGACGACAACCTGAACAAACTACCGGATCCCGGAAGCTGCAAGAGCACTGCAGGAATTCGTAGATGATATGAGTAACTGGTATGTAAGACGAAGCCGTGAACGTTTCTGGGCAAAAGGAATGGAACAGGATAAGATCAATGCCTATATGACACTGTACACTTCTCTGGTAACCATCTCCAAAGTTGCTGCTCCGATGATTCCGTTCATGACCGAAGATATCTACCAGAACCTGGTAAGAAGCATCGATAAAGATGCTCCGGAAAGCATTCATCTGTGTGACTTCCCGGTTGCCAACAAAGAATGATCGACAAAGATCTGGAAGCAAATATGGACCATCTGCTGAATGTGGTTGTTATGGGCCGTGCCTGCAGAAATACTGCAAACATCAAGAACCGTCAGCCGATCGCAGCCATGTATGTAAAAGCTCCGTACGGATTGTCCGAATACTTTACCGCGATCATCGCAGACGAGCTGAACGTAAAAGAAGTAAAATTCACCGATAACATCGAAAACTTTATTTCTTACAGCTTCAAACCGCAGCTGAAGACCGTAGGACCGAAATACGGAAAACTTTTAAACGGTATCCGTAAAGCATTAAGCGAACTTGACGGAAACAAAGCCATGGCTGAGCTTCGTGCAAACGGCGAGTTAAAACTTGACATCGACGGTAATGAAGTTGTATTATCAGAAGGGGATTTGCTGATCGAAACTGCACAGATGGAAGGTTATGTAACCGAGTCTGACAACGATATCGCAGTTGTTCTGGATACCAATCTGACTCCGGAACTGATCGAAGAAGGTTTTGTAAGAGAGATCATCAGCAAGATCCAGACCATGCGAAAAGAAGCTGGATTTGAAGTAATGGATAAGATCCAGGTGTATGTGAAAGACAACAAAGTAATTGAAGACATCATGAAGGCACATGCGGAAGAGATTCAGGCAGAGGTATTGGCTGAGAAGCTGCTTACCGATACTGCTCAGGGTTATGTAAAATCCTGGAATATCAATTCTCAGGAAGTAACACTGGGAGTTGAGAAAATGAATTAGTTGTATTGATAATTCAGTACCTTTACAATGAATAAATTGTAACAAAGTATGTGGATCAGGGGGCGGGTACAAGCGTACCCGCCTCTTTTTTCATGATACAGAATCTGTTTGCGTTCTGTATCATTATAAATATCATTGCAAATGAGGAGGTTTCCAATGTTAGACAGTCATTTCAAAAAAGAAGAGTTTAAAAAAAGCGGTCAAAGAAAACGTAAAGATGCTTTACCGTAAGACAATCGATGAAGCAACACAGCAGCAGATTTTTCCAGCCGTTTCTCTGGCTGTAAAAGATGTTATTATCGATAACTGGCTGGCAACTCAAAAACAGTATGAGAAAGATGACCCGAAGATCGTATATTATCTTTCCATGGAGTTTCTGATGGGTCGTGCTCTGGGTAATAATCTGATCAATCTGACTGCATATAAAGAAGTAAAGGAAGCACTGGACGAGCTGGGATTTGATCTGACGTGATCGAAGATCAGGAGCCGGATCCGGCACTGGGTAACGGAGGTCTGGGAAGACTGGCAGCATGTTTCCTGGATTCCCTGGCAACTCTGGGATACTGTGCATATGGCTGTGGTATCCGTTATCACTATGGTCTGTTTAAACAGAAAATCGAAGACGGCTATCAGATAGAAGTACCGGATAACTGGCTGAAAGATGGTTATCCATTCGAACTGCGTCGTCCGGAATATGCAAAAGAAGTAAAATTCGGCGGATATGTAAGAGTAGAATATGATGCAGCTACCGGAAGAAACCGTTTCATCCAGGAAGGTTATCAGTCTGTTATGGCAATTCCTTATGATATGCCGATTGTTGGATACAACAACAAGATCGTCAACACACTGAGAATCTGGGATGCAGAGCCGATCACAGATTTCCGTCTGGATCTGTTCGATAAAGGTGAATACCATAAAGCAGTAGAGCAGGAAAATCTGGCAAAAAATATCGTAGAGGTTCTGTACCCGAACGATAATCACTATGCAGGTAAAGAACTGCGTCTGAAACAGCAGTATTTCTTCATTTCTGCAAGTATTCAGGAAGCAATTGCAAAATTCAAGAAAAATCACGACGATCTGCATGATCTGCCGAAGAAAGTTACTTTCCAGCTGAACGATACCCATCCGACCATGACAGTTGCCGAACTGATGCGTATCCTGCTGGATGAAGAAGGAATGGAATGGGAAGAAGCATGGGAGATCACAACACATACCTGTGCATACACCAACCATACCATCATGGCAGAAGCTCTGGAAAAATGGCCGATCGAGCTGTTCTCCAAACTGCTTCCGCGTGTATACCAGATCATCGAAGAGATCAACCGCAGATTCATCCTGGAGATCCAGAACAAATATCCCGGAAATCAGGAAAAGATCCGGAAAATGGCTATCATCTACGACGGACAGGTTAAGATGGCACATCTGGCAATCGCAGGTGGCTATTCTGTCAACGGTGTAGCAAGACTGCATACCGAGATTCTGGAAAAACAGGAACTGAAAGATTTCTATGAGATGTATCCGGAAAAATTCAACAACAAGACAAACGGTATCACACAGAGACGTTTCCTGATGCATGCGAACCCTCTGCTGGCCGACTGGATCACAGATCACATCGCGATGGCTGGATCACCAATCTGCCGGAACTGGCAAAACTGAAGGTTTACGCAGATGACAAGAAAGCTTTGCAGGAGTTCATGAATATCAAATACCAGAACAAAGTACGTCTGGCAAAATACATCCAGGAGCATAATGGAATCGAAGTCAATCCGCATTCCATCTTCGATGTTCAGGTCAAGAGACTGCATGAGTACAAACGTCAGCTGATGAATATTCTGCACGTAATGTACCTGTACAACGAGATCAAGCGACATCCGGAAATGATTCTATCCAAGAACATTCATCTTCGGTGCAAAAGCAGCTGCCGGATATCGCCGTGCAAAACTGACTATTAAACTGATTAATTCTGTTGCAGATGTGATCAATAATGATGCTTCTATCAACGGAAAACTGAAAGTGGTATTTATTGAGAACTACCGTGTATCCAATGCGGAACTGATCTTCGCAGCCGCAGATGTTTCCGAACAGATCTCTACTGCAAGTAAAGAGGCATCCGGTACCGGTAATATGAAGTTTATGCTGAACGGTGCACCGACTCTGGGAACCATGGATGGTGCAAACGTGGAAATCGTAGAAGAAGTTGGTGCAGAGAATGCATTCATCTTCGGTCTGACCGCTGATCAGGTTATCAACTACGAAAACAACGGCGGATACGATCCAATGCAGTACTTCAACAACGATCCGGATATCCGTAACGTACTGATGCAGCTGATCAATGGAACTTACTCCAACGGAGATTTCAACATGTTCCATGAGATCTACGATTCTCTGCTAAACACAAACTGCAGTGATCGTGCAGATACTTACTTTATCCTGGCAGACTTCAAGTCTTATGCAGAAGCACAGAAGAAGGTGGAAGCTGCTTACAGAGACAGCGAAGGATGGGCGAAGATGGCTCTTCTGAATACTGCCAGTGCAGGTAAATTCTCTTCTGACAGAACGATTCAGCAGTATGTGGATGAGATCTGGCATCTGGATAAGGTTACGATTGAAGAGTAATTTTAAAATTGTAAATACGTTGTAAGGCGGACGCGGCCGGATGACCGTTTCCGGTCCAGGCAACGTGGCAGGGGAACTTTGAACTAATCCCTAACTGCGACTAAGACTCTCGCGAGAGCGCTCGAGCCTAAGTCTCCGTAAGGGCTGGATTTCAAAGCTTCCCCTAAGCGCCCACAAAGTGTTGCCTGGATCAGAAACGGTCAGCCGATTGCTGTGCGTTGGCAAATGGAAAATCTATACAATTACGACCGCAACCTTCTCCACACCACAATCGCAGTCGAAGAAAGGCGCCTCATGAAGCTGGCAGCTTGTCGAGCACGAGTTTGAGACTACAGGCTCAAACCGAGCGCAGACCCTGCCTGCTTTCCATGAGGCGCCTTTCTTCGACGGACCTTTGTCAGTACCGTAAATATAGGAACGAATCCCTGTTTTTATCAAACTTTAAATCGATATCCAACCCCCCAGATCGTTTCAATATACTGCGGTTTTGCCGTATTAAACTCGATCTTCTCCCGGATCTTCTTAATATGCACCGTAACCGTAGCAATATCTCCCACAGACTCCATATCCCAGATTTCCCGGAATAACTCATCCTTTGTAAACACTCTGTTCGGATTCTGTGCCAGGAAGGTCAGAAGATCGAATTCCTTGGTGGTAAAATTCTTTTCCTCTCCATTCACCCAGACTCTTCGTGCTGTCTTATCAATCTTGATCCCGCGGATCTCAATAATATCATTTTCCTGTACACCCGATCCGATCAGCCGCTCATACCGCGCCAGATGCGCTTTTACTCTTGCCACCAGTTCACTGGGACTGAAAGGTTTTGTCATGTAATCATCTGCTCCGAGTCCAAGTCCCCGGATCTTGTCAATGTCATCTTTCTTGGCAGAAACCATAATGATCGGCGTGTTCTTCTGTGCCCGGATCTCCCGGCAGATATCAAACCCGTTCATCTCCGGCAACATCAGATCCAGGATCACCAGATTAAAATCTTCTGTCAGAGAACGTTTTAGTCCGACATCACCCCGATGCTCGATCTCTACTTCAAACCCGCTCAGTTCCAGATAATCCTTCTCCAGATCCGCGATCGCCTCTTCATCCTCAATAATCAAAATCTTACTCATGTACCGGTACCTCCTGATATTTTCTCAAAGCCAGATACATCGTTGTACCTGTGCCCTCTTTACTTGTAGCCCAGACCTGACCGCCGTGATCCTCCATGATCTTCTTGACGATCGAAAGTCCGATACCGCTTCCGCCTTTTGAAGAATTTCTCGAAGCATCCGTGCGGTAAAAACGTTCAAAAATATTTGCCAGATCCTTTTGTGCGATGCCCTTGCCGTTATCCTCAATCTCAATCTGGATAAAATCACCTACATCGCGCAGGCGGATGTTAATGACGCCCTTCGGTTTGTCCATATATTTGAGAGAATTGCTGACGATATTGTTGATGACACGCTTCAACTGTTCTGCGTCTGCGATCACCACCGCATCCTCCTCCAGATAATTGAAATATGTCAGCGATATACCGCTTGAGTCCAGTTCTACGCTCAGTTCATCTACACAGTCTTCAAAATAATCACTGATATGAATCTTGTTGAACGTATACGGGATCCGGTTTGTATCGATCTTGGAATAAAAGGTCAGTTCGTTGATCAGCCGGTCCATTTCATTTGCCTTATTATAGATGGTGCGGATATATCGGTCCATCTTCTCCGGCGTGTCTGCCACGCCGTCCATGATGCCTTCCACATAACCCTTGACAGCTGTGATCGGTGTCTTCAGATCATGGGAAATATTGCTGATCAGTTCCTTATTTTCCTTGTCAAATGCCACTTTTTCTTCAGCAGACTCCTTCAGGCGTTTGCGCATTTCCTCAAAATCATCACATAGATCTCCGATCTCATCCACACCTGTTTTTTCAATTGTAAAGTCCAGATTGCCTTCCTTGATATTTTTTGTTGCTTCCTTCAGCTGAGTCAGTGGAGTCATTACGCCGCGATATGTCCAGGTACAAAGCCCTAGGGCAGTGAGAATCAGGATCAGGATGATCACAAACACAGTATCCAGCAGGATCTTCTTTAACTGAGGAACCATGGAATTGGAATGGAAAATAATAAACGCACTTCCTTTGACACCGTCAGTAAAGGTAAAATCCACCTGCTTGATAAGGACTGTACATCGGCACCGATATAGACCCCACGGTCATTGTCGGCAGAAGGATCGCCGTATTCCGGAAGTTCGGAAAAGAGCAGTTCATCCTGTGTCGGGGAACCACAGTAAAACATATCGTTACCCTTCCGGATCAACAGATAAGCATTTTTCCCGGTCAGATCCTGATTCAGCGAATTCAGATAAGAAGTTTCCTCCAGTTTTTCCGGATCCGAAGAGGCTGTTTTCTCGAGAGTGGAGAATGTTTTCTGCGTCATTTTGCTCAACAGCATGGTATTGTTGGAGAGATTTTCATAAGTAACCCCTTCGATTCCATATTTCTTTTCCAGTGACCAGACCTGATACATGGTAAAACCGGTAACTGCAACACCGGTCAGGATCAGAGGAACCAGAATGATCACAAAAAATGAGATAACCATACGATTTTTCAGTTTCATAGTTTCACCTGTTTTCTGTTTTGATATAGACGGGCAGAAGTACCCATAATGATATATCAAGTATAGCATATAGCATGTGCTTTTTCATCTAAACAAAGTGGGATAATTCTAAAGATTCTGTAAAATTATGAGAAAGCCTCCCGTGTTTGCCGTGGAAAAACAGAACCCCCGGCAATGTCTGTGCCTGTGGAGAAAACATAAGAGCGATGGAAAGAAACAGGAGAATGTACTGAAAAATAAAAATATAAATGTTAGGATTTAGTAAAATCATTCAATAAATTCGGTTTTCTTCTGGAAATATGTAGCATAATAGCATAAAAAATAGTATAATAGGCACAGAAATATGAAAGAGAGGGCATACATATGAAGCAAAATAACATGTTGGCTATGATCCTGGCTGGAGGAAGAGGAAGCAGACTTCATGACCTGACAAAAAAAGTTGCCAAACCTGCAGTATCATACGGCGGAAAATATCGGATCATTGATTTTCCACTGAGTAACTGTGCAAACAGTGGAATCGATGTAGTCGGCGTACTGACTCAGTACGAATCCGTCCTGCTGAACAGTTATGCAGCCGCAGGAAGAAGATGGGGTCTGGATACCAAAGACAGCGGCGTATATATTCTGCCACCACGGGAAAAAGCAGATGCAAACCTGGACGTATACAGAGGAACTGCGGATGCTATTTCTCAGAACATTGACTTTATTGATACCTATGCACCGGAATATCTGCTGGTTCTTTCGGGTGACCATATTTACAAGATGGACTACGATGAGATGCTTGATTACCACAAAGAACATCATGCAGATGCAACCATCGCCGTTATTGAGGTTCCGATGAAAGAAGCAAGCCGTTTTGGTATCATGAATACAGAAGAAGGCGGAAAAATCGTAGAATTCGAGGAGAAACCTGCGGAGCCTAAGAGCAATCTGGCATCCATGGGAATCTATATCTTTAACTGGAAACTGCTTCGGAAGATGCTTCTTGCTGATATGAAAGATCCGGATTCCAACCATGATTTCGGAAAAGACATCATCCCAAGAATGCTGGAAGACCAGAAAACACTGTATGCATATAAGTTCAAAGGATACTGGAAAGATGTGGGAACCATCGATTCCTTATGGGAAGCCAATATGGATCTGCTGGATAAGAACAATGCACTGGATCTTGCCGACAGTTCCTGGAAGATCTATACCCAGGATACCGATGCGCTGCCACAGTATATCGGTGCGCAGGCGAGTATAGAGAGAGCATTTATCACACAGGATGTATCGTGGATGGTCTGGTTAAGAACTCTGTCCTGTTTACAGGAGCAAAAGTAGCACCGGGAGCAAAGATTATTGACAGTGTACTGATGCCGGGTGTGGAAGTAGAAGAAGGTGCAGTCGTAACACGCGCCCTTGTCGCGAACAACGTAAAGATCGGAAAGAATGCGGTTGTCGGCAGTGCAGACAGTGAAAATATCGAACTGGTTGCAAAACGTGTAAAGGGGGAAGAATAAGATGAGTAGAGCATTTGGAATCGTAAATTTCGCAGGCAATAATATACAGGGGAATCCGATGCAGGCTTATCGTCCGACCGGAGCGATCTCTTTTCTTGGAAGATATCGTGTGATCGACTTCCCGATTTCTAATATGAGTAACAGTGGAATTGATTCTATTCAGGTGTACATCCGCAGAAAGCCACGTTCTCTGGTAGAACATCTGGGAACCGGACGTCACTACAATATCAATTCCAAACGTGGCAATTTAAATCTTCTGTTCTGTGAAAACGGAGACGAAAATAGTATTTACAGTACGGATCTGGCAGCTTATGTGGAAAACCTGGATGCCATTGAGGAGATGAGTGAAGAGTACGTAGTCATCGTACCAAGCTATATGGTTTATACTGCAGATTACGAAGAATTTTTACAGAACCATATCGAATCCGGTGCGGATATCACACTGATGTATCAGAATGTGGACAATGCAAAAGATCATTTCCTGAACTGCCAGGTGCTGAATCTGAACAAACAAAAAGGTGTGCTGTCTCTGGAACCAAACCACGGAAATGTAAAAAACAGAAATATTTTCATGGACACCTATGTAATGAAAAAAGAGATCTTTCTGGATCTGATCGATAAAGGACGCAAGCTGTCTTCCGTATATACACTGGCAGATGCACTCAATGAATCCTGTGGAGAGATGGATATCCGTGGAGTATCTCACAGAGGTTATTTTGCAGCAATGACCGATCTCAAGAGTTATTTTGATGCCAACGAAGAACTGCTTGACCGCAGGAAAGCAAGGGAGTTGTTTCATGAAGAGTGGACGGTCTATACCCGTACCAACGATTCCTGCCCGACCCAGTATTTTGAAGGCAGCAATGTAAAATCATCCGTAATTTCCAATGGATGTCTGATAGAAGGAATGGTAGAAAATTCAATCATTGGACGTGGATGTGAGATCAGGAAGGGTGCGGTTGTCCGCAACTGTGTGGTAAATGCAGACGTAGTGATCGGCAAAGATGTGCATGTGGAAAATATGTCATTGACAAACATGCGAAACTGATCCACAGCAATCAGATTATTGCAGAGCCGGAAAAACCGGGTTATATCCGCAGAGGAGACAAGCTGTAAGAATAGACAGAATATTATAATGCAGATTGTGTGGCAGGATCACGGATCAAAAGATCCCATGGTTTATTGATCACGTAAATAATCGTATCTCTGTGGGAAAGTGACAAAGATGCATGCGAAAAGCGGAAGCTCTTTTGCTACTGAACGATCGGTAGAAAAAGAGCTTCTGTTACTTATTTTATTCTGATTATTTTTCCGGAAGTGTTCGAATTTTGAATTTATGAAGATTCCTAGTACATCGTTTCGTAAATAACTGTATTATTCACGCAGGATACGGATTCGAGTGTGCAGTTCAAAAAACGTAGGCGTAGCGGGCTACGCTGAGGCTTTTTGAACTGTGCAATCGGATTCGTAGACA
>ENA-OQAZ01000890-OQAZ01000890.1-human-gut-metagenome-genome-assembly--contig:-NODE-890-length-15786-cov-10.114503_pt1 | contig 15786 bp, 16 predicted proteins | sample MGYA00242737_ERZ504531 | MGnify/ENA primary metagenome ERZ504531 (study PRJEB26092, sample SAMD00036244) | human gut metagenome | host: Homo sapiens | study: EMG produced TPA metagenomics assembly of... | reverse complement strand
GACTTATTACATCCGGCATATTCATAGACCAGACGGAAGATCAGTTCTCCTTCACGCCCGGCATCCGTAGCGCATACCACGGAATCAACGTTTGTCCTTCATCAGCCGACACAAAAGAGCAAGCTGTGTTTTCTTATCCTTTGGAACTTCATATTTCCAGTTTTCCGGTAGGATCGGAAGATCCTCATACCGCCATTTGGCATACTGTTCTTTGTAAGCCTCCGGCTGTGCCAGTTCCAAAAGATGTCCCACGCACCAGCTCACCAGATAGCCGGAACCTTCGAGATAACCATCTTTTCTTTCCGTTGCGCCTAATACTGCTGCCAATGACATAGCAACAGAGGGCTTTTCTGCAATCACAAGTTTCAATTTTTATTCCTCCTTCATAGTTTCAAATTCTTTATCCGCAAGTTTTCCGGTTTGCATAAGACACATCAGCATAACGCCGGAAACTATCCCTCCGGCAAAGGTAAGGAAATGTAAGATCAGGTTCCACATAAGCATTCCTCCTAAAAATGGGTAAAGAAAAACGCCCACTTCAAAGTGAGCGCATCAACAGGTATCTATTTTGTTTTTGGTTTCAAGTGATCCGGCAGGACGATTTCTCCAACTGGGATTTCCCGCAGTTCCTTCTTCATCCGATGGGTAAAGCGGATCGTCTTTGCTGTACCTCCGGTTTCCCGTCCGTCATATACAGCGATCACTCGGTCGGAGTGTTCCACCATATAACGATTTCTGTGGGAGTAGACGCTTGGGAGATATTTTTCCTGTATCACAACAACATCCGCACAAGCCTCCAGCAGTTCACGGGTTCTTGTTTTCTTATTTAGGCTGTCCAGACGCTTGCGGTAAGGGATCACTGCGATCAGCTCCAGTGCCGGGGTGGTCTGCTTTCTTTCCAGCACCAGCTCCACAAAATACTGGTCTACGCCATCTGCAAAACCGCTCATAAAACAGGTGAACCCATCTGTAACAGCAGCATCGATCTCATGTGCCAAGGTTGTTTTTATTTTGTTGATCTCATTCTGCGGTAAATCCCTGTGTCCGGTAACACAGCAAGTTTTTCCTTTCATCGGTCATCCCTCCATCTGATAGGTAAAATTCTTCACTTTTCATATAGTAATAGATTTAATTTAGCAAGTCAACGATAATACCCTTTTTCCTTTTGCGGATAATAAAGGGGCATGAGGTACAATCTATTACAGAATGGGAGGTGAAGGCGATGTATGAAGATTTTGTCCCGGAACGATTAGCGAAGCTGCGGACACAAAAAGGAGTTTCCGCACGCGATATGTCTTTATCGTTAGGTCAGGCAAACAACTACATCAATAATATTGAGAATAAAAAGTCACTTCCCGCTATGCAGTCTTTTTTCTACATCTGCGAATATCTGGGTGTGACACCGCAGGAATTCTTTGATGAAGGAAATACCTACCCGGAAACCTTAAAGGAATTCATTGCAGAGGCAAGACAGCTTGATCCTCAATCCATGCAATATATCCTCGGTATTATGAAAGAACTCAATAGCAGAAAGTAAGCGGTCACGGTAATGGCCGCTTTTTTCGTGACTTTCTTTATTATATTTTATAATGTTCTCGAAATGTCCGCTCCCTATACCGATAAGTATTCAAAAACTGTTCTCCAAACAGCCTTTTTCTATTCGCCGGTACTGCCAAAGCTGCCGGTTCCTCGTTCTGTTCCCAGATCGGTTACAAAATCCGCAATGACGATCGGCGTGATCACAAGCTGCCCGATACGGGCTCCCTTAAAAAGAGACTGCGCCTGATTGCTTACATTGCTGATGATCGCATGGATCTCTCCACGGTAGCCGGAATCCACAGGCGGCAGTTCACAGACCAGACCTTTTACCGCCATGCTGGTACGGGGAAAGATATATCCCGCATATCCATCCGGTATTTCCAGTCCAAAACCCAAAGGAATTTTGGCGATTTCTCCGGGCTGTAAGGTACAGTCATAGGGCAGATAAACATCCGCTCCGGCATCATTGCCATGCGGACGGTAAGGACGCTGGTGCTCCGGTACGCCAAAGTCGATCAGTTTTATTTTCATCGGCAGTCTCCTTCCCAAAGAGCAGGATAATCTTTTTCCAAAATATCCTCTGGCGTCATATTTGCCTGCAGTTTTCGTCCGCAGGTCATTTTCCCTTCCAGACATCGATCCATCTGACAAAAAGGCCCGGTCAGTGATGGGGCAAACAAAGTAGGGCTTAGTTCATAAAGTTCTTTCCAGACCTTTAGCAGCACGATCCTTGTTTCATCTGTATTTCTCCGGCATACCCGCTGGCTGATGATATGTTTCCACTGATAAGGGGTGGCGCTGATGAGCAGTACATTCCGCAATCCCTGGGGCGTGGCATAGCCGGCCGCATCGTGCCCGCTTCCGGCAGTGCACAGGGCTTCATAACATTTCATGCTTTCATTACAGCTTTTTAAGTACAGTTCCCGTACCACTGCCGGAGCCGTCATAATAGAATACGGGACAGCGAAATCCGCCTGTCCCGTATAGTTGCTGTACTGCAGCGATGCACTCATAAATTTTACTTCGTTCTGGTGGCGGGTGATCTGCGCCAGAAAACGCCTGCTGGCGCCGACAATGGCTACCGTGATCACCGCAAATTTCTGGATGGTAGGATGGGGAAGCGCCCCCATAGCTGCTACTGTCTGAACGCTGAATGATTTTTCGTAGAGCTCCATCAGGTCGTCCATTGAGGCAATCTTATGTCCCTGCTGGGTAAGCCTTGCCGCAAAGACCATGTTTTTTTCTGCTTCCGCTACCGCCTGGCAGTTCAAAATTTTTACTTCAATCTGTTTAATTGGTATGTCCCTCCTTTACAATCGCTTTCAGTAAGACAGATAGTTAAGACTGTCTGTGATCTTTTCGTCCCATGTGTCCATCGGATAAACTGTTTCCTCGGCAAAGCACATATCGTATAGAGAAACAATATGCTTTGCCAGCATACCGGCAAGGGCACGCTGGGGCGTTGTGTGCTGTAAAGCTGCCGCTGCCTTAAATGCACCCAGCCGGTCCGGATCATCCCCGGTGTATTCTTTGGTTTTCCGTTTCAAGGTATCAGCACAGAGCCGCACCTGTTCGTCAAAAACGGCATTGACTTCATTTTGCGTAATATAGCATCCCTCCTTTGAAAACAAGAAACCGGCTATTCTAAAGCATCTTAGAATAGCCGGCAAATAAATGGATATGTAATTGTTTATAGTGTATTGATCTCTTTTTCCAGTTCCTGGACCGCTGCTATGACTGTCTCAAATGTCGGAATATCCCCATACAACATATCCTGCATAGAGTTATAGTCCGTTTCCAATGCTGCGAACCGATATTCCGGCGGGAGTAATTTTAATGTGCCCGGCACAGCCTCCGGGTACTTCGCCCATGCTCTGGGATAGAATTTCATTTTGAAATCTACAACTTTCTTCAGGAGATCCAGCCTGGAAAAAGCAGCTTCTTTGACCGGTGTTGCAGCCATGCGGTAGAGATCATAATAATGTCTGGAATACCGCTGCGGCATTTCCAAATGTTCCGGTCTGTTCGCTTCATGGTGCAGGATTGTGGCTTTTTCCCAGAAGGTCCGTTCCGGGGCAACGGTAAGGATTGCGGTTTCTTTTTGCTCAAAAATCTTCGGATAATATTTTGCCGCGTATGGTTCGATCAGCGCTGTTTTTGCAGGAGTCCACGCTGCCAGCGCACCAATCTCTAAACGGATCACCTGTAAAGTCGCCGTATTCGTAAAAAGGTGCGGATAGGCGAAAATGACCGTCTGTTTATCCTTTTCATCTATGTAGACATTTGCTTCACAACCGATTTCCTGGGATAAGCCGGCTTTGACTGCCGGGCAGAATGTTTCGGACAGAAATACCTCTGCACGCACATTGGCTTCTTTGTTAAAAGCATCCTGTTTTGTATTGGAACGTTTCTCCCATGGTTCATCTTTGCCATATCCCAATACACGCCAGTCCAGAATCAAATCAATATCTTCTGAAAACCGGCTGATCAGGTGAAAGGCTTTTGAAAGGCTGGTACCGCCCTTAAAGGTAATGGACTCTTTCCATGGTGAGCGGTGAAATAAATAATCCAGCGTAAAACATACCCAAAAGTCTTTTTCCACGATGGCATCATTCAGCCCCATTTTATCTGCTGTATTTCTGAACAGCTCCCTGCGGTCGTTATCTGAAAGTCTTGCTATATTTCTCATTGTACCTTTTCACCTCCACAAATCTGCCGTATCGTATCGTAAACCCAATCCGTAGACTCGGTTGCTTCCTTCAAACAAGCCTGTTTATCCTTGTCTGTCAGTTTTTCGGAAAGCATCTGTATGACTTCTGGCGTAACATTCGATCTGCCAAGCGTTTTTAATGCCTGTATAACCAAACTTGTCATATAGGACAATCCGGTAATCTCCTTATTGGTCCGGTGCTTAAATTCCAGCTTTGTAGAGTTCCACTCGTAGGTCTTATATGGACCATCGCTGATATAGGACCATACTGCTGTTACCTGTGTTGAAAGACCTAACAGGTTCAATGCTGTATTCCCACATGGGGCAATCGTCCAGTGATAACTTCGTGCCAATGCGTTCGCCACCGCTTCCGGGTCTGCCGCCACATATTCATCCAGAAGTTTGCTATATTTTGGTTTTTCATAAACTCCTTTCAAAATACGGCGCAATGTTCCTGATTGCACTAAACGGCTTAAACTTTGACGAATAGTGGATGTATCTGCAATATCCGCAAAATCAGACATCACAAAAACAGTTCCATCTTCAAGAGAAAGAACACGCTCTCGTATTCGTTTTGTATATCCGTTGTCCACAATACCGCCTCCCTTCATGTCACGAATATTATATATTATTCGTGACATGATTGCAATAGGTCCTATTCCTCTTATTTTGAGTGTTCCCATTAAAAATCTGATTTATACATCAAAAATCAAAAATTTTGCAAGGCAGTACAGTTTTCATATATGTCACATATTTTATATATTATTCGTGACATCAGGCAGTTGGCAGGTAGATCCAGTCGTGCATCAGGCACACGCTGGGTTCATCCTCCCTGGGAACCAGACGGTAGGTACATTCCCCATAGACCGTGCGTTTGTCCTCGATCTCCATGCCATAGGCTTTATAAAAGCGGTATTCCAGATTGGAGATAATACAGCGCAGGGTTTGCAGAGCCTCCCTTTGAGCTGATACGATCAGGTCACGGTCGATGCTGCGCTTCAAAAACAGCAGCGATTTGTAAAGCTGTACCTCTGTGCGGTAAGGGCGGCAGTCTTTCGTTTCCAGCCATCCGCAAAAAGCGACCGGTCCGCTCTGGATCACACTGCGGTCCGGGTGATAATACTCATAGCAGTCCAGGTTTGCCGTATTCAGAAGATAGAGCATTTCCCGGACTTCATTTTCCGGCATGTCGTAAAACCGCAAAAGCGAGCGGTAAAGATGGACATAGCCGGGAATGGAAATCATGGTATTTACCATAAAATAAAATCCTCCTTGTAAACAGCAGGTGCGGGAGCTTTTGCCCCCGCACCGTCTAAAATCTATATTTCGTTATCTACTTTCACGAGTTTTCCCATGACAAGAAAGCGTCCTGTGCCGCCCGGCGTACAGGTAGAAAGGGTCAGTACCTTATCGCTGCAGGTCACAGTCACATCACTTTCCACCGCAGAACGTTCCTTCATAGCTGTAAGCCAGGTAGTATAAGCACCGTCATCCTTCCAGGAAAGCTGCCAGGGAGAAGTTTTACTGCCGGATTCTTCCGGTTTTGCTGCAAATGCCGTAAAGATCTCCATGACATAACCCCCCTTCGGAGTAACGAGATACATCTGCCTGTGAGTATCAAAGTAACTTTGTTCATCGTACCGGTTCAGCAAGGCAAACATGGAACCATCCCGCATATTATGACCGTAAATGATCGTATTGCGGTCTGAAAAATCTGCCCGGTTTTCATAGTCGGCAAACAGGCAGCCAACCTTGTTATAGGTCCCGTCATAAAGATGGTTCAGGTAATACTCGTTGTTGTCAGTCTGCGTCACCGGATAATTGAGCACCGTATCAGGAAGGGAAAGCCATCCGATGATGTCCGGTCCATTTTCACGGAGCGCTTCAAAGTCTACCGAAGGCAGGACAATATCGGCATCGTCCTGTTTTGTTTCTGTCGGATCGGTTGCCTGTTCCGGGGAGTCTGTCTGCTCCGGTACTTCTACATATCCGGCAAGATCTCGATAGGCATCTTTACTCTCAGCATACTGGTTCAAGTCACGGAACACCAAAAAACCGCTGCCAAGAGCCACCAGAACGCAGAGTGAAAGGACAGAAACCCCGACAGCCGTTCTTTTCAGGGAAGTCCTGCTGTATTTTCCCTTTTTGAAATAATACACAGCAAATACGCTGCCGCCGATCAGTGCGGCTGCCAGCAGTCCGCCATACAGGAAAATATACGGATCATCCCGGTCTGCGGTACCGGCTTTTGAGGGGTGGAAGGATTGGAGGGAACAGAAGGCTTTTCCGGGTTCTTTGGGTTATCCGGCTTTTCCGGTTTTTCATTAAAGAACTGGACCGTAGATGTCTGATCTGCCTTGATCTCCACCGTAGCGGCATCAGGAATGATGTAATCCTTGCTTGCCCGGTTTGCAACTTCTGTTACGGTATAAATACCAACACGAAGGCCCTTGACTTCAATTACACCGGATTTTGGAGTGGTGAATGTCTCGCAGTAGGAGCCGTCCGTGCTCTTGACCTCGATGGCAAAACCATCTTTGCGCCCGTCGCTGGAATCCTTTGTGATCTTTAAGTTGCCGCGGTAAGCCTCATTGGTAAATCCGTGCCCGGCTTCTCCATTTTCCACAACTGCGACCTGTCCATCTTCTGTGATGGAAAAATAGTAAGCGTTTGAGTCAGGCTGATAGCCCTCCGGCGCTTTGCTTTCTTTGATAAAGTAGCCGCCAGCCAGAAGGTTTTCCGCCGTATGATAGCCTGCATCGGTTTCTTTCAGCGTACCGATCTTTTGATCGTCAGGATCATATTCCTGGTTGGCGTTGAAATCCGCATACAGGTCGAACACTGCACCGGGCAGGAAGCGCAGGAAAGAATTCTTGTCTTTCTTATCCTCCTTTTCCACAGGGGACGGTTCCTCCACAGCTTCGGTTTTAGTTACCTGCACACTGCCGCGGATCAGGGTGTTTTCCACACGGATCTCGATATGCTGTCCGTCTGCACCGATATATACATGGTGCTGCTGCGGGCTTACCGTATAAAGGTCAGGGGCAGAGATCTCCTTGACGATCCAGTGTCCGTAAGGAATGTTCTCAAAGGAAAAACTGCCGTCTTTTCCGGTAATAGCAGTAAGCAGCGCATTTTCTTCAGTAAATTCTTCGGTATCAGGTCTAAACAGACCCATGAGCGCACCGGCAAGCGTGACATCCTCGCCGCCTTCCGGGTTTTCCCCGACTTTTACACCGTCTACACGCCCACGGAGAAGTTCATTGGAAACAGCCTCGCCTTCATTGACAAGGATCTGTACCAGGGCGGTTTCCTGACCAGCATACTCAAAGACAACCGGATATTCCTGATTCGAAAGGATATAGGCGCCGTTGGTTGTGCGTTCCTTGACATAATAGCTGCCAAAAGGCAGGTCGGAAGCGAAGGAAGCGCTGTAACCGCCGGATTCCTCAGACGAAACAGAGACCACTTCCAGAAGTCCACCTGCCGGGATTACGCTGCCATCTGCCGCCGTCAGGTCTGCGGAAGCATAAAGTCCAAAGGAAATATCCTTATATTCCTCGTTCATGCCAAGACCGAACAGGTCATCGGTCTCCATTGCCTTGAAAAGTGTGACATCCACTTTCTGGCGTTCGTCATAAAGACCGGCCGCTGTCTGTGTAACCTCTACGGTCTCACCCGCATAGGTCAGTTCCACATATTCCGGTTGAGGATTCAACACACAGCCGGAAGGCGCCTGACGTTCCTCCAGACGATAACGGCCAAGATAGAGAGACCCGCTTTTCGCTGTGCCGTCCTCGCCGGTCGTAAGTGTTTCCACAACCGTATCTTTTTCTGCCCGCAAGGTACCGTCACCGGTATAAATATCTTCATCTGCGATCACATCATAGACCGCTCCAGGAAGTCCGGCAACCTCATATACCGGTTGGTACAGTCCGTCGTTTTCCTGGACAGAAGCAAATACTTCTCCGGTCTTTGTGATGGTAAGCTGGCCTTTCTGCGGCATATTGTACTGAGTGACCGTCACAACCGCCTCGCTGCCGTCAATGGTAAACGGTACCGGCTGATCGGAAAGCACATAGCCATAAGGGGCAGCCACCTCATAAAGTTCATAATCCCCGGCGGCCAAAGGCTCCGGCAGCATCAGCCAGCCCTCGTCAGAAACATAGAAGGTATCCAGTGTTTCCGGGTTCGGATAGTAGACGGTCTGGGTGATAAATTCCCCGGTGGAAAGATCCTTGATCTGAAAACCGGTTCCGGTCACAGGGATAATCTTTCCGGTCTCTGCGTCACATTTTTCAACTTTCAGACGGGCTGTGATGGTGCGGTTGTTCAGGATATAGCTGTAAGTCTTTCCGTCAGAGGAAATGAATACCGTAAAGTCCGGGACAAAGGCTTTGCCTTCCTCGCCTGCGATCTGATGGACCGTATAATGTCCATAAGGAAGCGGTTTACTGGAAGCAAAACCATCCGCATCCGTGGTAAGAAGGTCACGTTCACTTTCCTTTGCCGCGTCATAGCTCCCGGCTGCCTTTAAGTAAACTTCAAAGACTGCGCCTGCTTCCGGGCGTTCGATGATACCAGCATTGGGATCGTCGGTATTTTCGCCCTCAGGCACATCCGGTCCAGGTCATCGGTGTGCTTGACAAGCTGGATATTTCCGTAAATAACCGTTTCCGTCACCTGATTTTCTGTGGTATTGAGTTCCACTTCATACAGGGAAGGGGATGCACCCACTTCATAAATGGTTTCATTCAGAAGATACCCGGTGCTCGGTTCGATTTCCCGGATCGTCCAGCCATCCCCGCATACATAATAGCGGGTCATAAAGCTGCCATCCGGTCCGGTAGTATAAGTGTCGATCAGTTCGCCATCACGGAAGATCCCATAGGCCGCCCCTGCAAGCGTGGCATCCCCCTGAGCATTTCCGGTGTCAGCATCACTCTTTACCACATGGACGCGAAATTTCTTCAGAATATTGCTGAAATGTACCGAAGAAGTCTGCCCGCTTTCAATGGTCACGTACTGTGCGGAAGGGGTCACATAGCGGTCCACCGGAAGTTCTTTTACCAGATAGGTTCCCGGCAGGAGCTTCTTTTCAATCTGGCCGTTTTCTCCGGTCGTAACTTCCTCATTGACTTCATTTCCCAAAATGTCCGTACCGGAGATATGGAAGGTGATACCGGAAACAATGCCGTCCTCACTGGTCTTGACAAGTTTTGCGGTACCGTAAGTTTCCGTTTTGAATTTTACAAAGAAGGAAACCGGATCGCTGGCGCCGGTCATCATGGTCTGGTAGCCGGGTCTGCCCCAGATCAGCATGTCGTTTGCCACCGGGATATTCTTTCGGAATTCAAACAGCACCGGGTCCATCATCATCTGCCTGCTGGTAAAGGTGTATTCATTTCCGTTTCTTGTCACAGAAACGCCGCTGCCTTTCAAAGCCTCCAGATCGATCTTCAAGTTATTGGTATCTGTGACCGTCAGGGTATAGACCTTTTTTTCTACATCCCATTTCAGTTCCAGTTCCGGTGCTTCGCTTTTCTTAGAAGAAGTAAAGGAAGGTACTGTGGAATGGGAAGCGACCTGTGCAAGAATCCAGTCATAGGCTTTTTCTGCCGGTCGTCCGGCGATCACGCTGAAATACTGGTCGGCGTCTGCGTGGCCGTTTCCGTGGCGGCTGTACGGATCGCTTCTAAGCTGCTGCTGGTATTCCCAGAGGATGATCTGGGTCGCCATCTTATAGTCATCCTCGTTGATTCCGGAAACAGGGAGCGCCGCACCGGGTTTCCAGCCATAGATTGCAGTCAGGGTGATCCCCCTCCTTGCCTCGGCAGGAAGCAGGTTCAGGTATTGGCTGTTGGTCCCGCTTTCCGAAACATAGGTATTTTCCGAAGTATGGTAAGGAATCCCGCTCTCCACACAGTAAACCTGGTGGCTGATCCCGTCAGAATCCGTCAGCATATAGTGCCGGTAAGCATTGCCCCCGGAACTGGTGTGTACATCGATGGTTCCGTCTGCATGGTAGGCAAGATAGGTGTAAGGCGCCGGGGCACGGTAGTGGTTCCCATCAGAGCCCACATACTGGTCGCCCAGCCAGGAGCTTGCCGTCTGTCCGACAGACATGGCAAAAGCCTGAGCCGGAAGAAGCCCCAAAATGCTTGCCATACAAAGCAAAAACGCCAACAGCTTGCGAAAGCCGCGGCGTCTGGTTATGATATGTTCCATGAAAAAATCCTCACTTTCATAAAATCTAAAAGGACGGCCTTATTTGCTGTCCTTGTCGTCAAAATCATCCTCGGAAAGATATTCCGGTTCCCCGTATGCCTCATCCGGGTCAAAGCCTTCGCCATAACCGTCATCCTCAAATTCCGCATCGTCCTCGGCCTGCTGTTTCGGACGCACGATTTTTACATAGTAACCGATCCCGCCGACCGCAAGTAAGGCAGCAAGGATAAACAGGATCGTGCCGACGCTGCCGGTTTCTTTCTTCGGCTTTTCCGGTTCTGCCGGTTTTTCAGTTTCCGCCGGCTTTTCTTTTCCTTTGCAGCCATTTAAGTCATTTTTGCAGACCGGACAGCCGGTATTAACCTTTCCTGCCTCACATTTTTCTGTGCAGTTACAGCTTTCTTCCTGGGGGATCATGCTCATGCTGCCATTGTTCTTTTCTGCAAGTGCCATCAGGTCGGACTCTGTGACGCCGTTTAAGAAGTAGACATTGTTATCTTCCCGTTTCCCGTCGATCACCAGATAAAAGACATTGCCCGCGTCCGTAGTGATGGTGTAAAACTGTTTTTCCCCATCCGTACCGCTGATGTTGTCCTGTACCGTTCCGGTGCCTTCCGGGGTAAATGCACCTTCCGGGATCGCAGAAGTATTTTCCTGCTGTCCGGTACTGTTATCTGAACCGGAAGAATTTCCGCCGCCGGAAGGGGTTGCAGCGTTTGAGCCGGAAGGTTTTTCTTCCTTAGGCGGTTTTGTCTGTGTACCGGACGGACTCTGGGGTGCTGTCGTAGCAGGTTTCTTTTCAGGAGCCGGTTCTTTGTAATACGGATTATCCAGCTTTACCACATCAGAACGGTTGCCGGCATAATCTTTTGCGTATATGCTTACCTGTTTTTCTGTTCCGGCATAATCTTTCAGTGCGACCGACGCTTTCCCGTCGGTGAGGGAGTTGATACGGTTTTCATCAACAAAGACCGCCTCCACGCCGGATAGATCGTCACTGCTTTCTATTTTCAGGGCATCGCCCTCCATGGAAGCAGTCAGCGTTGGCGGTGTGGTGTCTTTGGAACCGCCGGCATGAGCCGTTACAGGTAATGCGCTGACACTTACAAGAAGCGTAAGCGCCAGCAGCAGGGAAAGTTTTTTAAGCCTCATGCACATCCTCCTTCTCCTGCGGTAAAACAGTTTCCGAAGGGGCTGCCTGCTGTGATTTCAAAAAATCCGCAAGCTGCTGGGGCGTCAGTTTGAAACTGCGCGCCACCGCTACATAATCGGTATTTTCCAGCTCTGTTTTCTGTTCCTCCAGCTTATGGAGCTTTGCCTGCATTTCCGCAATCTTTGTTTTGGTCTTTTCAATTTCCTTTTCCAGTTTTTCAATTTTAGGATTCAATTTATTACCTCCAATCTGTTAAGGCAGACGCCCAAATGTATAAAAATGCTGCTGCCAGTAGCTTGTATTGATGTTTGCATAAGAAATCGGTCTCCACAGTGGATCATCATTCCATTTCCCACATAGATCCTACATGCTTGCGCCGCTGGTGTTGTAGGTCCCCTGGAAGAAGATCAGGTCGCCCGGTTTTGCATCCGCACTTGATACCGGCGTACATACACCTAAAAGACCATCCGCGGTCAGCCTTCCGAAATTCCAGCCAACGCCGCAGTTGTTGATCACCCAGGACACATAGCCGGAACAGTCAAAGGAAGTGGAAGGGCTTGCGCCTCCCCATACATACGGATAGCCAAGATATTTTTCCGCCTCGGCCATCATTGCGGCAAACTGTTCATCCGCAAGGGCTTCCGGTGGAATGTCATAATCGAAGTAGTTTCCTGTGCCGCCTGAACCAACTTCCGGCAGGTGCCGTTCGCTGGTATCGCCGGTATCGGCAAAATACAGGGGATTCAAATACTGGCCGTCAACCAGGACTTCTAAGTGCAGGTGGGCCCCGGTAGAATTTCCGGTATTCCCGACCTTTGCAATCACATCCCCGGCTTTGACCTCCTGCCCGGCAGAAACAAGGATCTGGGAACAGTGCCCGTATTTGGTCGTCAGGGTATGTCCTTCGTATGCCTCGCCTTCAATAGCGACACACAAGCCATAACCGCCGGCATTTCCCGCAAGGGTGACCGTTCCGTCATGCCCGGCAAGGATCTCTGTGCCCTCCGGCATCCCGATGTCCACACCGGTGTGATAGTTCTTTTCCCCACTGATGGGATGTACCCGGTAGCCGTAATAACTGGTCACATAAGGGAGCCAGTTGGTGCCAAAGACATTTTTGACATACTGGCGGTTTCCTTTTGTCTGCAGCAGGATCTCGCAGATCTCTTTCTGGTCTGCGTTCATCCGGGAAACGACCAGGTTTTCTAGAGGTGTGACTGTGAGCTTGACATTTAAGATGCGCCATTCATAAGGCACTTCCTCCTGGGTTTCTTCCCCGGTTTCCGGATCAACGGAAGTTTCGGTGCGGTAACGGATCTCGGTTTCTTCTGAAAAGGACAGGTATATTGTTCCTGGAAAAGCTGCCGCAGCACGCTTTCCACTTCATCGTAAGTAAATCCCTGATAAGCAGAAGTCAGATACCCCATCAGCACATACGGGTCATGCTCGATTGCGCCCAGGTTATACCGGTATTCGTCATAGCCGGGGCGGTCTGATTCCACCCGGTCTATTTCCATTTGCAGATCCGTTTCCCATTCGGTATAGGTAAGCTCCGCCTGGTTGATGTCCTGATCATCTGCAAGATAGGTAGAAGCAGCCAGACTTCCCAAACCGCCGGTCCCGATATTGGAGAACGTGGAAAACAGGGATGTGATCAGGAAAATTACCAAAAGGAGAAGCAGGAGGACAAGGCAGATTACAGGGTGCCGTTTGACCGCATGGACAATACCGACGCTGACCCTCTCTGTTGCGACTGCGGCATTTTTTGCCTGTTTCCCGGCTTCACGGGCAGCCTTGGCATACTGCCTTTTCAGTTTTTGTTTCTGCCATATCCGGGCAATCGCATGTTTCTTCAGCTCCGGGTGGTCGCTAAGAGCCTGCCGGTAAGCAAGTCTTGCGTTTGCTTTTGCTGATTTTTGCTGTAATTTCGCTGCCTTTCGGTAGGGGCAGTTTTATGCCGGTGATATGCCGTGCGAAGCCCTGCCTCGCCCACAAGTTCAGAGCGGTGGGCTGCCTTGATGCCCACATTTTCATCCTCTGCCTCATAAATCTTTTTATGAGCGTAACCAATGGCAGTATTGGCGCCCGCCTTGACCGAACGCAGGGGTACAGGTCCTTTTACATGGACCTTTTGGGATTTGACCTCCTTTTCAAATTTTAAGTGTTTTTTGGCTTTTCCGGTCTCCGGGTCGGAAACCGTCTCCATGCGCAGTTTCTTCCGGGCCGCAGTCGGTTTTGTGCCTGCTCTGCTTTTTGTGCAGTCCGTTCCGCCTTCCGTCTTGCATGGGTGAGCTTTTTATCCTCTGTCTCCGGCGGTAGTTCATCCGCAGTAAATTCCAGCTTGGATGTTTTTGGCGGTTCGCTATCCACACACTTTTCCTTCTGCGCTGCCTGTTCCTCCGCCTGTGCCGCTTCCTGAAAACGCTGCTGATATTTGTTCCCATGCTGATGTGTCCGGTAACGGTGTTCCTGACCGGATCTGTCTGTGCTGTCCGGTGTGCTGAGCCTTCGGAAGAAGGAGCATATTTTCCGGTATCATGGTCTGTCACATCCTCTGTTACAAAAGAACGCCTGGAAGCCTCCTGCCGGAAATTACTTCGTCCGTTGTCCTGTATCGGGGACTCTGTTCCGGCAGCATCCGGTATCTCAAAGCGATCTGAAAAGCCATCCAAAGAGGTTGCATACACTTCGCCCTGCTCCAGCAAGGACTCCGGTGTTTCCGGTGACAGATGGGAAAATTCCGTCTGTACAGGGATGTCCTGCCTGTGTGTTTTGCCGGTGACAGAAGAAGGGGTGTCCCGTGCCCTGCGCAGGTCAAAATCCTGTTCGGTCTGCCTGACTGCCGGCTGATCCTCCCCGTGGGAATCACGCACCGGCATCCGGGTATCTTTGCGCTTCCTTTGAAATTCCCTGTCGTGTGCCATTGTTCTCACCTCCGATCCATTTTAATTTTTGTCTCACGCTTTGGTCCCCGCCACTTCATCCGGTCTTGTGGTAAGCACACTGTACAAAAGTGTGTCCTTCGGGAAGTGGTCCACAAAGGGGATGATCACATTTCCAAAGAACAAAAGCCCCTCGCCGGGACCGGAATGGGTCACATACGAAAGCTGGTGCGGGGAGATCCCCAACTGCTTTGCCAAAATCTGACGGTCTCCCTGGGCCTGGTTGAGCATATAGATAAAGTCCGAGTTCTCAAAAATATTTTCGATCTCACGGGAAGCCAGAAGGTCCTTGACATTCTGCGTTAAACCTGATGGGATTCCGCCCCATTTACGGAAGCGTTTCCAGATCTCCACGCTGAAACTTCCTGTCTGCCCTTTCAAAAGAAGATGGAATTCGTCGATATAGAACCAGGTTGTTTTATGTTTGGAGCGATTGGCCGTGACACGGTTCCACACCGCATCCTGCATGATCAAAAGCCCGATTTCCTTTAAGGCTTTTCCCAGTGACTTAAGCTGGAAACACAGTACCCGGTGTTGATCCATCTGGATATTGGAACGGTGGTTGAACACGTTAAGGGAACCATTGACATAGATTTCCAGCGCCGTTGCGATATTCTGTGCCTCCGGTTCAGACTGTTTCAAAAGCAGCTCGTAAAGATCACCTAAGATCGGCATATTTTCCGGGCACGGGTCCTGCAGGTATTCCCGGTACACCAGTCTGGTACAACGGTCGATGATCGTCCTTTCAATGGGGGAAAGTCCTTCTTTGCCGCCGATGATAAGTCACACAGCGACAGGATAAAATCACTTTTCAAAGTGATCGGGTTTTCATCATCGGAATAGTCCAGATTGATGTCCATCGGGTTGATGTAGTTCGTGGAAGTAGGGGAAATATCAATGACCTGCCCCTGGGAACCGAACTGCTGTACCAGCGGCCCATACTCATTTTCCGGGTCGGCGATAATGATGTCGTCCTCCGTCAGAAGGAACACATTGACGATCTCACGCTTGGCAGAGAAAGATTTGCCGCTTCCTGGGGTACCGAGAAACAGCCCATTGGGGTTTTTCAGCGTTTTTCTGTTCGCCATAATCAGGTTATTGGAAAGGGCGTTCAGGCCGTAATACAATGCCTCGCCCTCCTGGAACAGTTCACAGGTGGTAAACGGTACAAAGATCGCTGTGCTGCTAGTCGTAAGCCGCGCTCTCAATCTCAA
>ENA-OQAZ01000889-OQAZ01000889.1-human-gut-metagenome-genome-assembly--contig:-NODE-889-length-15796-cov-2.317761_pt1 | contig 15796 bp, 19 predicted proteins | sample MGYA00242737_ERZ504531 | MGnify/ENA primary metagenome ERZ504531 (study PRJEB26092, sample SAMD00036244) | human gut metagenome | host: Homo sapiens | study: EMG produced TPA metagenomics assembly of... | reverse complement strand
TGTTGCGGTCCAAGCTCAACCTAATCGTGCAAGCACGAACGGCTTGGAGCTTTGACCCTGGTATCATACTATAAAACAGAGAAAGGCTTATTTTATTTTTATGCAAACAGTTGGAATTATTGCAGAATATAATCCCTTTCATAAGGGTCATGCTTACCAGATTGAAGAAGCTAAAAAAAGCAGCAAAACGCTGACTTTGCCGTTGTTGCTATGAGTGGAAATTTCGTGCAGCGCGGTGCTCCCGCTATTATTGATAAATATACGCGCACTAAAATGGCATTAGAGGGCGGAGCTGATCTTGTGCTTGAACTGCCTGTTCCTTTTGCAACGGCTGCTGCCCCTATATTTGCATCAGCAGGTGTCTCGCTTCTTACGCGTCTTGGATGCGTTGATGCACTATGTTTTGGAAGTGAATCCGGTAATATTGATTCTTTGATTACTGCAGCACGCACATTGCAGGAAGAACCCCCTGAATATAAATCACTTTTACAGTGCTTTTTAAAGGAAGGAAACAGCTATCCAAAAAGTGTGCAGCTAGCGATGAACTCTATGGGTACTTTTCTTACAGCCTCACCAAATGATACGCTTGGTATTGAATATATAAAAGCACTTCTTGCATCTGGAAGTACAATGAAGCCATTTGCTGTAAAAAGAGAAGCAATGACTACCACGATACAAAACTCTCCTCAGGTTTTGCAAGTGCGTCTGCCATCCGAAGTCAAATTGAATGTGAAGCAGCTTCTTCTATTTCGTCACTTTCAGCTTTTCTTCCTGAGACCTCCTTTTCTTTGATGGAAAAAGTTTTTGGTCATACATTTCCAATCACAGAAGATGATTTTTCGCTTGCACTTGGCATGATAATAAACGCTGATCAAATGACAAATGGAATGGATCTTTTACATGCAGCTGAGATGACACCTGAACTGTATGATCGCATACAGCGCATACTTTGTACAGGACAAGCCTTTACATTTAGTGAGCTTGCCCAAAATCTTAAAACAAAAAACATTACACGTGCTCGGATAAACCGTGCACTGCTCCACTGTCTGCTTTCTATAAGCCAAGATGATATGGAACTTTTTCGTGCATCTGACTTTTGTTTATATGCACGCATTCTTGGTTTTAAGAGTAATGCTTCTTCACTTCTAAAGGCAGTTAAAAATAATGCAAACATTCCTGTAATAACAAAGCTTGCTGATGCAAAAAACAAGCTCGATGAAACAGGAAATAAAATCCTGTCCCATGAGCTTGCCTCTTCATTTCTTTACCGCCAGGCTGTCTGGTGTAAATTTCATGAAACTTTGCCGGATGAATTTCGTTCCGGCATCGTCATCATATAAGCTGTCTTATTTTTGTTTTCTTTCATAACAGCGAAAATCATAAATAAGATCAAAATATGTCTGTTCATCACTGACATCTGTCAATGACCACTCGTTAGGCGAAATTTCTGGAAAGAACGTGTCTGCCTCATACACATAATCAATACGCGTCAGGTGAATGCGGTCTGCATATGGCATAAATGCTTGATATACACTCTCACCGCCTATTATATAAACATCCTCACTGCGGTACTTTTTGATTTCTTCTAGTACCGCTTCGACGCTGTGACAAATGACTGCACCCTTGCACTTATAGTTTTTATTACGTGTCAGTACAATGTTTGTGCGTCCTTCAAGCACACGTCCGCCTGGAAGGCTCTCCAGAGTTTTTCGTCCCATGACAACGACCTTTCCGATCGTTTCCTTTCGAAACAGCTGCTGATCAAACGGAATCGTAACAAGGAGCTTTCCCTGATATCCAATTCCATTTTTCTTATCTGCTGCGACAATCATATTCATAGATTTTTACTACCTTTATTTTAATTAATTCTTAAAACTGTGGATCGGTGCCGGAATACGTCCACCTCTGTTGATAAACGCACTGCAGTCCTTTGTATTAACCGGCATGATTGGTGCATAGCCAAGCAGACCGCCAAATTCTGCTGTATCGCCTACCTTTTTGCCGATAACAGGAATTACGCGTACTGCTGTTGTCTTCTGATTTACCATACCGATTGCTGCCTCATCTGCAATAATACCTGAGATTGTGGCTGCACTTGTATCTCCAGGAATAGCAATCATATCAAGACCAACGGAGCAAACGCATGTCATAGCTTCAAGCTTTTCGATACACAGACTTCCATTTGTAGCTGCTTCGATCATGTTGCGATCCTCGCTGACCGGAATAAATGCTCCACTTAATCCACCAACGTAGGAAGATGCCATGATGCCGCCCTTCTTAACCTGATCATTTAACATTGCAAGTGCTGCTGTTGTTCCCGGTGCACCTACTTCCTCTAAGCCAATCTCCTCTAAGATTTCTGCTACACTATCGCCAACTGCCGGAGTCGGTGCAAGTGACAGATCAATGATTCCAAATGGAATGCCAAGTCTGCGGCTTGCTTCCTGTGCAACAAGCTGTCCTACTCTTGTAATCTTAAATGCAGTCTTCTTGATAGTCTCACAAAGCACCTCAAAATTCTGACCGCGCACCTGTGAAATTGCGTGCATTACAACGCCTGGACCACTTACTCCGACATTGATAATTGCATCTGCTTCTGTCACACCATGGAATGCACCTGCCATAAATGGGTTATCATCTGGTGCATTGCAAAATACAACTAGCTTTGCACAGCCTAAGGAATCCTGATCCTTTGTATACTCAGCTGCTTCTTTTACGATACTTCCCATTAAACGAACTGCATCCATATTAATTCCAGTCTTTGTTGAACCAATATTAACTGAGCTGCACACACGCTCTGTTACGGCAAGCGCTTCGGGATTGAACGAATTAACAATTCCTCTGCCTTTGTCATACCCTTGCTTACAAGTGCAGAATAACCGCCAAGGAAGTTTACGCCAACCTCCTTTGCTGCTCTGTCGAGTGATTTTGCAATCTCAACAAAATCATCCGTTGTCTTGCACGCGGCACTTCCGACAAGCGCGATTGGCGTTACGCTGATTCGCTTGTTTACAATCGGGATTCCATATTCTTTCTCGATATCTTTTCCGGTAGACACAAGATTTTTTGCCAGTGTTGTAATTTTGTTATATACATTCTCACAGACCTTTTCAACAGAACTGTCAATGCAGTCTAACAAGCTGATACCCATCGTAATGGTACGCACATCAAGCTTCTCCTGTGTAATCATATTGTTGGTCTCACTTACCTCAAACATATTTATCATAGGAATTTACCTCTTTCTTGTTTATGAATTATAGTAGATACAATGCCTACGAATTGCTCCGTTGCTACGCAACTCTGGCATTTCAAATTCTGTGCATTTTTGTGAAGATTTCTTCCTTCTGGCAATGAACCTCTACGCCAAGCTTCTTGCCAATCTCCTCAAGCTCTGTTACAACATCAATAAAGTTTTCTTCGACAGCACTGATATCAACAATCATCATCATATTGAAGTATCCCTGTACGATTGTCTGGGAAATATCTAAGATATTTACCTTCTTATCTGCCAGATAAGTACAGATTCCTGCAATAATACCTACTGTATCTTTTCCTATTACTGTGATAACTGCTTTTGTCATTTTTAATTCCTGCCTCTCTTATTTTTATTTTAAGGTCAAAATATTATTTGACCTTAACTTATTAGCTATATGTAAATTACATCAGACATCGCATTCGCGCCTTGCGACTGTGATTGGAAAATCGCCTGAATTATATGGATTTTCACTCATGTTCACTTCACAGCATACAGTCTCATACGCAAGCTCGGCATAATTGTTTTCCTTGCTCAAATGGCCTAACACAATATGCTTCATTCCATCGTGAAGCAGTTCATTTAATAAATGACCTGCCGCTTCATTGGAAAGATGACCCTTCTGACCAAGAATCCTGCGTTTTAATGGAAATGGATACGGACCTGCCTCAAGCATATGCACATCATGATTTGCTTCAAGCAAAACTGCATCCAGACCAAGCAGATGATTAATTGTATACTGGCTGTACACACCAAGATCTGTGACAACTCCTACTGCATGACCATCTGCCTCTGCGCGGTAACCCACTGGATTGGCTGCGTCATGACTGTTTGAAAATGGTGTTACAGTAAAATCCCCTACTACAATCTGCTCATCGGCACGTACTGGGCGATACAAATCAGGATCTATTTCCTTTTTTACATCCATGCGCTCAATTGCCTCAAGCGTCTCTTTTGTGCCATAAAGCGGCACATGATGCTTTTTTGAAAAAACGCGAATGCCGCTTATGTGATCACTATGCTCATGTGTAATCAACACACCGGCAAGCTCATCTGGCTTAATACCAAGTTCCTGTACTCCGGTATCTATTCGCTTACAGCTGATTCCTGCGTCCACCAAAAGATGTGTGTGATCGGTGCCTATATAGGTACAGTTTCCGCTGCTTCCACTGGCTATACTGACAAATCTCATAATTTCTTCTTATGCCTTTCTTACTTGAGCCACTGGCTCTATAAGCCATTGTAACAAGCCGTCATGCAAAAGTCAATTGTTTTGTTGCCATACGGCGGTACGCTCCCGGCGTCATGCCAAGCATTCGCTTAAAAATTTCAGAAAAATACTTTGCATCCTCATTAGCCTACTGCCTGTGCAATCTCAGCAATTGAAAGTCTGTTTCCCACAAGCAATGCGCAGCTTGATCAATCCGAATTTTATGTAAATATTGAAGCGCTGTCATTCCAGTTTCCTGTCGAAAACGACGGCTAACATAGGACAGGCTATAATGGTGTGTCTGGCAATAATGTGTCAGAACAGCTCGCTCATTTCCATTCTTATGCAGATATCGGATTAAATCGGATATCATCTCATCTTCATTTCCGATTTTTTTATAATCCAAACCCATATGCTCTGAAATTGTGCTTCTCATCATTAAAATTAAAATTTCCTTTAAGCGGCTGCGAAAAATTTCTTTCCACCCAAACTCTTTTCTCGAAAATTCCAACTGAAGCACACTTAAAAGTTTAAACACACGTCCATCCTTATCGTGAAAAATACGATTTGCTGTCTTTTCCTGTTCAAATGCTTTGCGGTAATAACGAATCATGCAAATGCGAAGCATTTCTTCAAGTGAATGACATCCCTCAAGCACATCGTCAATCGCCTCTGGAAGAAAAAGGCAATTAATCAATGTAAAATTTTTACATTCCTGATAGCTATGAACTGCACCATAGTCAATAATAAAATAATCACCTTCCTTTACCCATTCTTTTTTTCCTGCTAAATTTTGTATTGCATTTCCGCCAGTGACATACGCAAGCTCCAAAAAATTATGATCATGAAGTTCTATATCACTCTGCTGAAATGGCATAATATATACTTGATCGTTTTTTTCTTCTGAAAGCTGATCTAATTCCATCGTATAAAATTTCAAGTCAAATTTACCCCCTAATCTAGTTAAATTTAGGTGTTTTTTATCAGCTTACCATCTGATACAATCGAAGTCAAGCGAATACAATTATTTAATTTTAAGGGAGGTATTTTTATGAACTGGAATCCAACATGGATCTGCCTGCAAATGATCTGGGCGATCCCGCTGCCGTTTTTGGCACATCTTTCGTCTTTGAAAAAAAGATTACACTTGCAAATTTGACAATAACTGCCATGGGCGTGTATGAGGCTAGATTAAATGGCAGACGTGTCGGTCAATTTGTTATGGCTCCAGGCTGGACAAGCTATCACAAACGCCTGCAATATCAGGAATATGACATCACTGATCTTCTGACAAACGGTAAAAATGAAATTGAGGTTACTGTTGGAAAGGGCTGGTATAGAAGTCCGCTTCCTGGATGGCTTGGCTGTGCATATCAGGATGAGCTTCGCTCTCGCCCATGCGGTCTTGCTGCACAGATTACACTTACCTTTGAAGACGGCAGCAGCAAAATCTTATCTACTGATGAAAGCTGGAAAGTTTCGGATGGTCCTGTACGTTTCTCTGAAATTTATGATGGAGAAATTTATGATTCAACAAAGGCTCCGTTGCTTGATCAGCCAGTTACCATGTTTGATGGACCGACAGATACATTGATTTTGCAGCAGGGTGAGGAAGTTTACGAGCAGGAACGCCTCGCTGTAAAGAAAGTATTTGTTACTCCAAATGGAGAAACTGTTCTTGATTTTGGGCAAAACATGACTGGCTATGTAGAGCTGTTTGTAAATGCAAATGTTGGTGACTGTGTGGGACCTTTCTTTTGCCGAGGTAATGGATAAAGAGGGTAACTTCTATACAGAAAATTATCGCGGTGCAAAAGCACAGTATCACTATATCTGTAGTGATGGTGTACAAACCTGGCATCCATCACTTACTTTCTATGGTTTTCGATATATTCGCATCAATGACTTTCCAGGCGGCATTGACTGCGTAAAGCCTGAAAATTTCACAGCTATCACAGTTCATTCTAATATGAAACGAACTGGATTTTTAAGCAGTTCAAATACTCTGCTGAATCAACTGTTCTCTAATATTATATGGGGACAAAAGGGTAATTTTTTAGATGTTCCAACTGACTGCCCACAGCGCGATGAGCGTCTTGGCTGGACTGGTGATGCGCAAGTTTTTGTACGCACAGCCTGCTTAAATTATGATGCTGAAAAATTCTTTACAAAATGGCTGGCTGATCTGGAATCTGATCAGCACGATGATGGCTATGTTGGTCATGTTATCCAGATCTTTTACAAAATCCACAGGCCAGCAGTGCATGGGGTGATGCTGCTGCCATATGCCCATGGCAGGTTTATCTGGCATTTGGCAACAAGCAAATTTTAAAGAACCAATATCAGAGTATGAAAAAATGGATTGATTATATCACTTCCACTACCACCACAAAATATCTCTGGACAGGAGGAACACATTACGGTGACTGGCTTGGTCTTGATGCACCATCTGGCAGCTATAAGGGTTCAAGCAATGAAGACTTTATCGCCTCTGCCTTCTACGCTTATTCGACAAGCCTTGTAATTCAGGCTGGAACCGTACTCGGAGAGGATGTCAGTGAATTAAGTACACTTTATGAAAATATTGTAAACACCTTCCAAAAAACATGGCCAACATATCATACACAAACTGAATGTGTATTAGCTGCTCACTTTAAGCTGGCAAAAAATTGTCAGGCAGCAGCTGATCAGTTAGCTGATATGGTTCGTGCCTGCGGTACAAAGCTTCAAACCGGATTTGTCGGTACTCCTTACTTGCTGCATGTATTAAGTGATTATGGTCACACTGATCTGGCATGGGATTTACTTCTTCGAACTAAATATCCATCCTGGCTGTATCCAGTCACAAAAGGAGCTACCACCATCTGGGAGCACTGGGACGGCATTATGGAAGACGGAAGCTTCTGGAGCAAGGATATGAACTCCTACAATCATTATGCTTATGGCTCCGTTGCTGACTGGGTTTACGGTGTTGCAGCCGGCATTCTTCCAAGAAAGGATGCACCTGCTATGCCAAGGTTACAATTGCCCCACATCCAGATAAGCGTCTTGACTGGCTGCGCGCCGAATTAGACACCCGCCATGGCCATATCAGCTCCTTCTGGACAAAGGAAGATGATTCCTGGCGCTATGAGATTACCGTACCAGTCGAGGCAGACATTGTAATTGATGGTGTATGCCATAGTGTAAGTGCTGGATCTTACTGCTTCTATAGCGAACAGAAAAACGCTTAAAAGTCAAACTTGGTAACTATTCAGAACCCCATTCGCAAAATCGCATCTTCGATGCTTCTATTTTGCTCATGTGGTTACCTCGCCATATAAAATTGCTATTCTGTCTGAATGCAAGCATTCACAGAAAGCAATTTTGCATGGCTCTGAATAGTTACCAAAAATCTTTATTTCTTACACTACTGTAAGTTTTAGGGCGGAAAATGTAAGCCAATTCAATGGCAATGCATTTTCCGTTTTGTTATACTATGCCTTGTAAGAAAGAATTACAGGAGGTACTTATACCATGACAATACTTGAAGTAAATGGATTGAAAAAAATATATTCCACCCGCTTTGGCGGCAATAAGGTTGAGGCACTGAAGAATGTAAATTTCAGTGTAGAGCAGGGCGAGTATGTTGCTATTATGGGCGAATCTGGTTCAGGCAAAACAACACTTTTAAATATCCTTGCTGCTTTAGATAAACCAACTGAAGGCAATGTAATTTTAGATGGCAATAATCTGTCAAAATTGAAGGAATCTCAAATCTCAGCATTTCGCCGTGACAATCTCGGCTTTGTATTTCAGGATTTTAATCTGCTAGACACCTTCACACTTGAGGACAATATTTATCTTCCACTTGTACTTGCCGGAATACCTTACAAAAAAATGCATGATCGTTTGGTGCCAATCGCAGAACGTCTTGGTATCAGCGCATTACTTAAAAAATATCCATATGAGGTTTCAGGCGGACAAAAGCAACGTGCCGCAGCTGCCCGCGCATTAATTACAAATCCTAAGCTTATTTTGGCTGATGAACCAACCGGTGCACTCGATTCAAAGGCATCTGATGAGCTGCTTAGTTTATTTTCAGAGATTAACCGCACCGGGCAAACAATTGTAATGGTAACGCATTCTGTCAAGGCAGCCAGCACTGCCGGACGTGTTTTATTTATTCGAGACGGCGAGGTTTTCCACCAAATTTACCGTGGAAATGATACTGATGAACAGCTGTATCAAAAAATTTCTGATACACTGACACTTCTTGCAACAGGAGGTGATCGCCGATGAAAACAGGATTTTACCCGAAGCTTGCCTTCGACGGCATAAGGAAAAATCGCAGGATGTATGTTCCATTTATTTGCACCTGTATTGGAATGGTGATGATGTTCTATATCATTTCTTATCTGCACTACAGTGATACAATTGCATCTATGAATGGCGGCCAGATCATGCGCTCTACGCTTAATCTTGGCAGCATTGTAGTAGGTATTTTTTCCTGTATTTTTCTGTTTTACACAAACTCCTTTTTAATTCGAAGACGAAAAAAGGAATTTGGTCTGTATCACATTCTTGGTATGGGAAAACTAAATATTGCACGCATTTTATTTTGGGAAACGCTTTTGACAGCAGTGATTTCTCTTGTTTTCGGCATAGGTTTTGGCATTTTATTTTCGAAGCTTGCTGAACTTGCCATGGCTCGTCTGACACACGCTCAGATTATTTATTCCATGCATATTTCACCAGACTCCATTTTATTTACACTAACTGTATTTGGCTACATTTTTATTCTGCTGTTTTTTAATACACTCCGTCAGATTCATTTTTCAAATGCTATTACACTTGTTAAAAGCGAATCTGTCGGTGAAAAACCACCGAAGGGAAATATTCTTTTAGGTCTTCTAGGTATGATTTGTTTAGCTGCTGCCTATTATCTTGCAGTAACAGTTGCAGATCCTGTATCAGCACTTGGCATGTTTTTTATAGCAGTTATTCTGGTAATCATTGGCACCTACCTTATCATGATCGCCGGCTCTGTTTTATTCTGCAGGCTGCTTCAAAAAAATAAGCGCTACTATTATAAGGCAAATCATTTTGTGTCGATCTCCTCGATGGTCTACCGAATGAAGAGAAATGGTGCCGGACTGGCTTCGATTTGTATTCTTGCTACGATGGTACTCGTCATGCTTTCCACTACAGTAAGCTTATACTTCGGTATGGATGATGTATTATCAAATCGCTATCCGTATCAATTTAATACAACTGTTTTATATAATTCCTTCGATACAATGTCTGATGAAAATACAGCATCAATTCGCAAGCTTGCATCTGATGCTATGGATAAATATGAATGTACACCATCCAATGTTTCTGATTATCGCTCTGCCTGTTTTTACGGCTATTTAATTGATAATGACTTTGTATGCGATACTCCGTTTGACAGCCATTCTGAAACAGCAAATTACCTTGAAGGCAAAATATTTTACTTCGTTCCACTTTCAGATTACAACAAAATGATGGGCACGAATGAAACTCTTGAATCTGATGAAGCGCTGCTTTTTTCAACTCGGGACTCTGCTTATAATGAAAGCACGATTTCCTTTGAACATGGCATGAAATATACAATCAAAAAGCAAATTGACAAATTTGTTCCAGACGGCAACTCAATGGCAAATATTTCCACTACATTTGTATTAATCGTTCCAGATATTCATGCGGCAGTTGATGCCATTGCAGCATTGCCTGATAATGAAAAGTCTGTTTACTTTTATTGGCAATATAACTTTGATACCAACTTAAATCGTGATGATCAGATCTTGCTGGCAAATGATCTTTCATCCACTATCTCTGATTTTTTCACACAAAGCTATACGCAAAACACAGGCATTATGCGCTGCCAGTTTGAAAGCCGCGCTACCAATTATGAGGGTTTCTTCGCTGATTTTGGTGGGTTGTTCTATCTGGCAATTGTCCTTAGCATTGTCTTCTTGCTAGCTGCTGTATTGATTATCTATTACAAGCAGATTTCAGAAGGCTATGAAGATCAGGCACGTTTTGATATTATGCAAAAGGTAGGCATGACAAAAAAAGAAATTCGAAAAAGTATTCAACTCCCAGCTTTTGACTGTCTTTTTCCTGCCTCTTGTCGGTGCCGGTACTCATTTGATCTTTGCCTTTCCGATGATTAGAAAAATCCTGCTGCTGTTTAATTTAACAAATCTGCATCTATATACAATTGTTACGTTAATCAGCTTTGGAGCATTTGCAATCTTCTACACAATTGTGTACCGCATCACATCAAACGCATACTACCATATTGTAAGTGGTGCCTCTAACAGCAGATAATCTTGACTTTCTCGCTGAAAATGTGTATCCTCTTCTTAAATTAATGTAAGAAAGGAAGGAAAATTTTATGGGTTGCCTTGGGAATATTATATGGATGCTCTGCGGAGGTCTTGTCAGTGCACTAGGATATTTAATTGCCGGATGTATTTGGTGTATCACCATTGTGGGAATCCCGGTTGGCATGCAATGCTTTAAGTTAGCCGGCCTGGCACTTTTTCCGTTTGGAAAGGATGTTACATACGGTGGTGGACTTGGAAGCTTTTTACTAAATATCATCTGGGCCATTTTCTTTGGTATCCCGATTGCACTGCACTCTCTATTATGGGGCTGCATCATGTGTATCACCATAATCGGTATTCCGTTTGGTCTGCAGCATTTTAAAATGGCAAAGCTTGCTCTGATGCCATTTGGAACAGTTGTTTATTAATTTTTTGAAAGAACCATGATTGATCAAGGCAATTTTATCATGGTTCTTTTTTGACTTTTTTCATTATTTAACATTATTTTTATACTTTTTAATTATAAATATTGTACAGTTTTTAATCTTTACTTTCTATTTTTCTAAGAGTATAATGTAGCCGAAATAAAAAAGAAAAGGACTGTATCAGAAATGGCAGAAAAAACAATTTTTCCAAGAGAAGAAAAATCAGAAGCATTATTTAAAAAGATTTTATCAGATCCCTGGGCCTGTGAAAAGCTTCAGGAAACTTTCTGTAAATACCTTTTTTGCAGTGAAGATGAGGCTACACCACTCTCTGCACCCGATTTTACGCAAGCATTATTCAACGCATATGACAACAGAGATCTGTCAGCTTTTCTAATGGCAATTTGTCAGCATTCACTGTTTGACCTTTTAAGGAATTCCTATTTAATCCCATTTCGCTTTAACGCAGATGGCAAACAAAATCCAGTAATAATGACAGATGACAATGGCAACCTGCTCCCTGAATATAAAAAGCATTCCACCAAAAAGAATATGAACATTTTCGTGAAGTTTAATAACACTCTCCCAAATAAGAAAAATCTCTATCTGGCAAAAGCTTACTGCTACACACATTCGTATGACCCGGAAATAAGCGCATCAACGCAGATTGTTCTTCAAGAGCATACAGGCATTCTTTTAATTCGTGAGCTTCCTGACACTGTAAAGCAGCAGGAAACAGAAGCTCAGGCTTACTGTGCTGTCTGGGATTTAATGACTAATCTGGAAAAAGAACTCCCAATGGCATTTGTCTTTTATGGACAGGACACGCTTACTGAACATGACAAACGCTATGATGAACTTGGTATTTTCCTTCCAAATTCACACTTCTTAAAGCATCTGGAAAAACACGTTCAAAGAGCCGAGGAAATCATTTATGCAGCAAACTAATTTTACTGATATCATGGAAAAAAACCACATGGAAATTCCATGGCATGATTACACGCAAAATAATGGCAATATTTTGATCAACCAAGCCGGACTTATTGAAAAGGCATCTGTCATTGGCCGCGTTGGACTAATTATGCTATCCTGCGGAACTGGTGCTTGGCGCGTTCGTACTTCCATGAACAGGCTTTCAAAAAGTCTTGGTGTAACTTGTACGGTCGATGTCGGATTAATGTCGATTGAATTTAACTGCTTTGATGGAAAGGATTGTGTATCGCAGTCTTTAAGCATTGCCAACACAGGTGTCAATACTTCAAAGCTTTATCGAATGGAACAATTCGTTGACAGTTTTCCAAAAGAAGAGGTTCACTTAACTGGCGAAGAAATTCACAAGCGTCTTGATGAAATTGAACGAATTCATGCAATCTACTCTCCAGTTAAGCTCGGACTGGCAGCAGCTCTTGCATGCTGCGCATTCACTTTTCTTCTTGGCGGTGGACCTGTGGAAATGATTCTCGCCTTCTCTGTGCAGGCATTGGAAATATGATCCGAACAAAGTTGATTAAACATAACTTCACACTTTTCTTAAATATAGCTGCATCCATTTCCTGCTCTTGTCTGCTTTACAGTATACTGTTAAAGCTTGCGGAGATTCTTTTCCACGTCTCTGCACTCCATGAAGCCGGTTATATTTGCTCAATTTTATTTATCATTCCAGGTTTTCCGTTTATTACAAGTGGAATTGACCTTTCAAAATTAGATTTGCGCTCTGGTCTTGAACGACTAAGCTATTCGATTATCATTGTACTAGTTGCTACGATGACTGCATGGATTATGGCATTGCTGCTGCACCTGCAGCCGTTAAATTTTACATCTCTTAATCTTGACCCAATACTTCTTTTAATTTTACGATTACTCACAAGTTTTTGCGGTGTTTTTGGGTTTTCCATCATGTTTAACAGCCCCGTTAAAATGGCTGCTATCGCTGCTGTAATGGGTGCACTCTCTAACACTCTTCGTCTTGAACTTGTTGATCTGACTGGAATGCCAACTACCGCTGCCGCTTTCATAGGTGCTTTAACAGCCGGGCTACTTGCTTCTCTTATCAAAAACTACAATGGTTATCCTCGTATATCACTGACCGTTCCTTCCATTGTCATCATGGTTCCTGGGCTTTACTTATATCGTGCTTTTTACAATTTGGGAACCATGTCTCTAGTCGATGCATTTTCATGGGGTGCTGCAGCGATTATGATTATAATTGCTCTTCCTCTCGGATTAATTTTTGCAAGAATTTTTACTGACCGCACTTTCCGATACTGTTCATGATTCATTTCTTTTTTACCTATTGCACAAGAAAAAGACAGAACCGACAATCATAGATTGATACCGGCTCTGTCTTTTACATTTATCGAAGAATAATATAAACCGCATAAACTAAATACATTGCTACCATTGCGATTCCTTCTTTTCTGCTGATCTTTTTCTTTGTCGCTGCAAAAATCCATACAACAACTGAGAATACTACTAAAATGATAATATCAATCACATTTTCGCGAATCAGGCTGACTGGATTGATTGCAGATGCAATTCCAAGGACCATTAAAATATTAAATATATTTGATCCGACTGCATTTCCTACTGCCATATCAACCTCGTTTTTGCGCGCTGCTACAACAGATGTAACCAGCTCTGGAAGTGATGTTCCAATAGAAACAATAGTAAGTCCTACAAGCGTCTGACTCATTCCAAGATCAATTGCAATGCGGCTTGCCGTATCTACAGTCAAATCTCCGCCAATCGCAATTGCAATTGCACCGCCAACGATATAAAGAATGCTCTTAGGATATGACATTACCTTTAACTCTTCTGCGTCAAATTCGTCATTTGCTTCGACTTCTTTTCCCTCTGCTCTTGCCTTCATCGCACTTTTTATCATCAGTCCAATATAACCTGCGAAAAGGATAAGAAAAAGGATTCCATCAAAATGGCCAAGCGTCATGCCAGTTGCATCACCAACTGCAATCATTCCAAGACCAAGCAGCAATAATGCACAGATAATTGAAAACGGAATATCGCGCGTTACTGTCTCTCTTTGCACATAAATTGTAGAAAGAATAGAACAGACACCGATAACAAACATCAAATTGAAAATATTTGACCCGACTACATTACTGATGGCAAGTGTATTGTTATCTACTAAAGATGCAGTTACACTGACAGCTGTTTCAGGAAGTGATGTTCCCATTGCTACAATTGTTAATCCGATAATAATGGACGGCACTGCCAGCTTCTTTGCTACGCTTGAGCTTCCCTCCACAAAAAAATCCGCTCCTTTTACCAAAAGTGCAAATCCTACTACAAGAAGCAGAATTACAACGAAAAGCGGTGCACTGTTGATGAAATCACCCATCATTTCCTCCTTTTTTATTCCGCAAGATACGTTATTAACAAATAAAAAAAGACCCATGTATGCGTACACTAAAAAAACGCATACATGAGTCTCATTCTTTAAGATTTGCCAGGCAAAAGCCGGGGTTGTTGACAAACCACGATTATCGCGAACTACTCCCTCACGGAATATTATTTTGTTTTTTTGCTAACTAACTTGTTAACGCAGAATACTATACCATATACACCGAAGGAAAGTCAATCACAAATTTTAGCCATTCACCTTCAGGCTTTGCTGTAAATATTAACTTATTTTGAATTCCAGCCATCCGGCAGATATTTCTTTGTGTTTGCAATCATCGTGCGAAGCAGCTTGTCAGCATCATCTTTGCTGCAGGTAACAAGCGGATCACGGCGAAATGCACGAAGCATAATATCGTAATCACATGTAAGTGCAGCCTTTAAGACATCCTCGTGGTTCATAACGTGCGGAAGCATAAGCTGTCTGATCTCTTCTGTCAGATTCCCTGCAAATATAGGTGCGATACTATCTCTTGAAAATACGGCATTTGTCTCTACTACTGCAGATGCTGGAAGATTTGGAATCTGACCTGCAGTATTTGGAATATTGACATTGCTGATCATGCGTGTCAGTCCGCACAGTGCCTTGATTAATAAAATACCTTCCTCGCCTGATGGAATTAATTCAACCTTTTCCTCACCAGATACAAGCTTTTTACTTTTTTCAAGACGCTTCTTTAAATCTTCTTTTCTCCATGCAACAGTTGTCAAACCAAACTTCCATGAAGCGACAGTTTCTGGATCTTTTAAATAAATCGGAGGCATAAACTCTGCCAGATGACGATCTCCTGCTGCTGCAATCCATCCATACTTCTTGAACAAATCAAATTTTACACGATGTGCACAGGAAAAGGTTGAGTTCATCCAATTTTTATCTTCCTCCTCAAAACCTTCCTCAAAGTGCTTTTCTATAAAGCTGCGATATACTGGGAACAAATCAATTCCTTTATAGGATGCACTATCAAACCATGTAAAATGATTAAGACCAAGTACATTTACTATAATTTCATCTCGTTTGATATCAGTGATGCCAAGCTCACGCTCTGCAATTTGTGCCAGAAGTTTTTGTGTTCCAAATACTTCATGCAACAGCCAAATGCTTTGATCTGCGGAAATACGTGGTATAAAGTCTTTACGCATAATGACATCGGGTTAG
>ENA-OQAZ01000887-OQAZ01000887.1-human-gut-metagenome-genome-assembly--contig:-NODE-887-length-15849-cov-2.284887_pt1 | contig 15849 bp, 15 predicted proteins | sample MGYA00242737_ERZ504531 | MGnify/ENA primary metagenome ERZ504531 (study PRJEB26092, sample SAMD00036244) | human gut metagenome | host: Homo sapiens | study: EMG produced TPA metagenomics assembly of... | reverse complement strand
GAAAAGACAAACAAAAGTAATTGCAGAATGTTTCAAGTTGTTCTGCAATTATTTTTTAGTAATAAATTGATTGGAGAGTGGATATGAGTTACGCAGATAAATATTTGTTGATATGTGTAGGAATATTTTGGATAATGGTACAGATACAAAAAGGCGAAAAGGTTAGACCTAAGTGGGACGACGGATCTTTTGCATACACTATTAAGAAGTTTGGTGTAGTTAACAGATATGATTTAAAGAAGGAATTTCCGGCTATTACACTTAGAAAGACAGGCTTTAAGAATTGTCTTGATGAACTTCTTTGGATTTGGCAGAAGAAGTCTAATAATGTACATGATTTAAACAGCCATATTTGGGATGCATGGGCTGACGAAACAGGTTCTATTGGAAAGGCGTACGGTTATCAGTTGGGAATTAAGCATCATTATAAAGAAGGTGATATGGATCAGGTTGACCGTGTTTTATATGATTTGAAACACAATCCATATAGCAGAAGAATTATGACTAATATTTATAATCATGAGGATTTGCACGAAATGAATTTATATCCATGTGCATATAGTATGACTTTTAATGTTACAAAGAATGAAGAAACAGGCAATCTTGTGCTTAATGGTATTTTAAACCAGCGTTCACAGGATGTTTTGACTGCTAACAACTGGAATGTTTGTCAGTATGCAGCGTTAATTCATATGTTTGCTCAGGTTAATGATATGGAAGTCGGCGAATTTATTCACGTTATTGCTGATGCACATATTTATGACAAGCACGTTCCTTTAATTGAAGAGTTGATTACAAGAGAGCAGCATCCGGCACCTAAGCTTTGGATTAATCCGGAAATTAAGAATTTCTACGATTTTACAGTAGATGATTTAAAACTTGAAGATTACGTTACAGGTCCACAGATTAAGAATATTCCTGTAGCTGTTTAACAAGAGCTTGATATTTTGACAATATAATCACACAAAGTTTTAGCATAAATATTATGCTTGTTAGTGAATTTATGAAGGAGAAAACATAATGAATTTAATTGTAGCAGTTGATGAGAATTGGGCTATTGGTTATAACAATGAGTTACTTGTAAGCATTCCTGATGATATGAAGTTTTTTAGAGAAACAACAACAGGCAAGGTTGTTATTATGGGAAGAAAGACTTTGGAAAGTTTTCCGGGAGGTCGTCCATTAAAGAACAGAGTGAATATTGTTATTACTAAGAAAGAAGATTATGAAGTTGACGGAGCAGTTGTTGTTCACAGCGTTGAAGAAGCAGTGAAGGAAGCTTCAAAATACGACGAAAATGACGTTTTTGTAATTGGTGGTGGAAGTATTTACAAAGCTATGCTTCCATACTGCAATACAGCTTATGTAACATATATTAATCAGGCATATTCAGCAGATACTTTCATACCTAATTTGGATAAAGAGGTTGACTGGGTTTTGGCTGATGAAAGTGACGAAAATACTTATTTTGATATTGAATATTTCTTTAGAACATATAAAAGAAAATAATTATTAAAATACATATCCGGGCGTGTCCCAAGGTCGTTTCTCCACCATTGTGCAAACACAGGTGGGAAAACGGCCTTTTGACATTGTAATATAATTTTGTTATTTGCATATAATATAAAGATTAAGTTTGTATGGTAATTTTATGTTAATAAAAATGCAGGTAGGAGAGCAGGACAGAGGTGAGTTGCAGGTTAATGTAACGGATTCTGACAATGCTCCCATTAGGGATGCAAGGGTAACTATCAGTGAGCCTGAAACAGCCATTAATCCCAACAGTCCCATTGAAAGGCTTGAAACAGATGTTTCCGGGCAGACTCAGATTGTGGATTTAAATACTCCACCATTGGAATATAGTCTTAATGAAAATAATGAGAATATGCCTTATGCCAATTATAATATTCAAATTGAGGTACCGGGCTATGAAACGGAAAATATTAGGAATGTGGAGATTTTGCCTGATTCACTATCACTTCAAAATGTGCGTATGAGAAAGCGTGAAGGTGAACAGGTGGAGAATATAGATATTGATCCACATACCCTTTATGCTGAGTATCCGGAAAAGATTCCTGAGGACGAAATTAAAGATGTAAATGAACCGGGGGAAATTGTTTTAAGCAGAGTTGTTATACCTGAATATGTTGTGGTTCACGATGGCACACCTTCAAGTAATGCCAGGGATTACTATGTAACATATAAGGATTATATAAAGAATGTTGCTTCCTCAGAAATATATGCGACCTGGCCAAGAGCAACAATAGAGGCTAATGTACTTGCAATAATGTCATTTACTCTAAATCGTGTATATACTGAATGGTACAGAAATAAAGGCTATGATTTTACCATTACATCCTCAACGGCATATGATCAAAAATGGATTTATGGAAGAAATATTTTCCAGTCTATTGATGAGGTTGTTGATGAGATTTTCGACCAATATCTTTCAAGACCTGATGTAAGGCAGCCAATTCTTACTCAGTATTGCGATGGAAAAAGAGTTACCTGTCCTAATTGGCTTAGCCAGTGGGGGTCCTGCAATTTAGGTGAGCAGGGCTTTGGAACGTTAGAAATCATACGAAACTATTATGGCGATGATATGTATATTAACACTGCTGAACAGATTTCAGGCATTCCTGCATCATGGCCCGGCTACGACCTGACTATAGGTGCAAGTGGTCAAAAGGTTATGCAGATGCAGGAACAGCTAGATACCATTGCCAGAGTTTACACAGCCATTCCAAGAGTTTCAGCAGATGGAGTTTTCGGTGAAGGTACTCAGCTTCGGTGAGGCATTCCAAAAGATTTTTGATTTGCCACAAACAGGTGTGGTAGATTTTAGTACGTGGTACAAAATATCTCAGATTTACGTTGGCATAACAAGAATAGCAGAAGGAATCCCCAGAGGATAAAAATAAAGAAGCATATTCATTTGCTATATTTCTCAGAAAAGGTGAAAAATTCAAAGTGGATATGCTCCTTTTTATAATGTTTTATTTTATATTCTTTTTACACACATCATTTAAACAGCAACGGTCGCAATGAGGTGCTGTTCTTGCAGTACAGATTTCCCTTCCGTGATATACAAGTCGGTGGCAGAAGTCACTGCCTTCCTCGGGAGGGATAATTTTCCAGAGAGCCATTTCAACTTTCTTAGGCTCCTTAATGTTGTCTACAAGTCCCATTCGGTTTACAAGTCTTATGCAGTGGGTGTCAGTTACAATGGCAGGCTTGCCAAAAACATCACCCATTATAAGGTTGGCACTTTTTCGTCCAACTCCCGGAAGTTTTAATAATTGGTTAAAGTCGTCAGGAACTTTGCTGTCAAATTCATCTCTAAGCATTTTCATGCAAAGACTAATATCCCTAGCCTTGCTTCTTCCAAGACCGCAAGGTCTTACAATTTCTTCAATTTCGCTAACATCAGCCTTTGCCAAAGCATCAATTGTTGGAAATTTCTCGTACAAATGAGGCACAACAACGTTTACTCTTGCGTCAGTACACTGAGCAGCAAGTCTTACGCTTATTAACAATTTCCAAGCGTCATTGTAGTCCAAAGTGCAGTCTGCGTCAGGGTATTCTTCTTTTAATCTTTCTATAATAATTTTTGCTAATTCTTTTTTTCTCATAAAGTCTCCGTTTCAAATTGATTAATTACAAAAATTATTATAACATAGTAGGTAGAATTGTTAACAGATTTATATGTATGAATTTTAAATTAAATTCAAAATCAGACAGTAATTTACTTTATATTTTTAAGTATTAAAAAAAATCTAAATTGTTTTAGATATTTTGTTGAATTACGTCACTTTTTTTGGTATAATCTTTACAATTTGAGCAAAAATATTGAAAGATACTTTGACTCACTTAATGAAATGAAGAAAGGAAGACACATTTATGAACGCTTTTCTAATCTTAGAAGACGGTACAGTTTTCAAAGGAACATCTATTGGATCAACAAGAGAGATAATTAGTGAAATCGTATTTAATACATCAATGTGGGGTTATTTAGAAGTATTAACTGATCCTTCATATGCAGGTCAGGCAGTATGTATGACTTACCCATTGATTGGTAACTACGGAATTTGCCACGAGGACATGGAATCACTTAGACCATGGCCGGACGGATATATTGTTAACGAACTTAGCAGAATGCCAAGTAACTTTAGAAGTGACGATACTATTCAGAATTTCTTAGAAGAACATGATATTCCCGGTATTGCGGGAATCGACACAAGAGCTTTAACAAAGATTCTTCGTGAAAAAGGAACAATGAATGGAATGATTACAACTAACGAGAATTACAACCTTGACGAAATACTTCCTAAGATTAAGGAATACAGAGTAACAGGAGTTGTTAAGAAAGTTAGTTGCACTGAAAAGAAAGAATTAAAGGGAGATGGATTTAAGGTAGCTTTATTAGATATTGGTGCAAAGAACAATATTGGAAAATCTCTTAACGAAAGAGGTTGTGACGTTACTATTTATCCATGTGACACACCGGCAGAAGAAATTATTGCGTCAAACCCTGACGGAATTATGTTATCTAATGGTCCCGGGGATCCAAAAGAGTGTGAATATCAGATTGAACAGATTAGAAAATTATACAATACAGATATTCCAATTTTTGCAATCTGCCTTGGACATCAGCTTATGGCACTTGCTACAGGAGCAGATACAAAGAAGATGAAATATGGTCATAGAGGTGGTAACCACCCTGTTAAAGACCTTGCATCAGGACATGTATACATATCTTCACAGAACCACGGATATATGGTTGACGGAGAGACAGTAAATCCTGAAGTTGCAGAAGTAGCTTTCATAAATGTAAATGATAAAACCGTAGAAGGTTTAAGATATAAAAACAAGAGTATTTTTACAGTTCAGTTCCATCCGGAAGCATGCCCTGGTCCACAGGATTCGGACAGACTGTTTGACGAATTTATTCAAATGATGGAGGTGAAGAAGAATGCCTAGAGATCCAAGAATTAAGAAAGTTTTAGTAATAGGTTCAGGTCCAATCGTTATTGGACAGGCTGCAGAGTTTGACTACGCAGGAACACAGGCCTGCCGTTCTTTAAAAGAAGAAGGTTTGGAAGTTGTACTTGTAAACTCTAACCCGGCAACAATTATGACAGATAAGGATATTGCAGATAAGGTATATATTGAACCACTTACTGTACCTGTACTTGAAAAGATTATAGAAAAGGAAAAACCTGACAGTATCTTACCGACACTTGGTGGACAGGCAGGACTTAACCTTGCAATGGAAATCGCAGAAACAGATTTCCTTGAAAAACATGAATGTCGTCTTATTGGTACAACATCAGAAACAATTAAGAAGGCAGAAGACCGTCTTGAATTTAAAGAGACTATGGAAAAAATCGGTGAGCCATGTGCTCCATCTTTGGTAGTAGAAAATGTTGAAGATGGTATTGCATTTACTAACAAAATCGGTTACCCGGTAGTTCTTCGTCCGGCTTACACATTAGGTGGTAGCGGTGGTGGTATCGCTCACAACCAGGTTGAATTAGTTGAAATCCTTGAAAACGGATTAAGACTTAGCCGTGTAGGTCAGGTTCTTGTTGAGAGATGTATTGCAGGATGGAAAGAAGTAGAATACGAAGTTATGCGTGATAGTGCAGGAAACTGCATAACAGTATGTAACATGGAAAATATTGATCCTGTTGGTGTTCATACAGGTGACAGTATTGTAGTTGCTCCGTCACAGACTTTAGGTGATAAGGAACATCAGATGCTTCGTACATCAGCATTAAATATTATTAATGAATTAAACATTACAGGTGGATGTAATGTTCAGTACGCACTTCATCCTGAAAGCTTTGAATATTGTGTAATCGAAGTTAACCCTCGTGTAAGCCGTTCATCAGCTTTGGCTTCTAAGGCTACAGGTTATCCGATTGCAAAGGTTGCAGCAAAGATTGCGTTAGGTTATACACTTGATGAAATCAAGAATGCAATTACTAAGAAAACATATGCAAGTTTTGAACCAACACTTGACTATTGTGTAGTTAAGATTCCAAGACTTCCATTTGACAAATTTATTACAGCCAGCAGAAAGCTGACAACACAGATGAAGGCTACAGGTGAAGTAATGAGTATCTGTAACAACTTTGAAGGTGCTTTAATGAAAGCTATCCGTTCTTTGGAACAGCATGTTGAATGCCTTATGGATTATGATTTTACAGAACTTACAGATGATCAGTTAGAAGATCAGCTTCACGTAGTAGATGATAGAAGAATCTGGGTTATTGCTGAGCACTTAGAAGAGGCGTAAGCTATGACCAAATTCATGAAATCACAAAGATTGATAAGTGGTTTATTGATAAAATTGCTATTATCGTTGAAATGGAAAATTCACTTAAGAATGAACCTTTAACACCTGAATTATTAAAGGCAGCTAAGAGAATTGAATTCCCTGACACAGTTATTAGCAGATTAACAGGCAAGTCAGAAGACGAAATTAAGCAGATGCGTTATGATAATAACATTGTAGCTTCTTACAAGATGGTTGATACATGTGCAGCAGAATTTGAAGCTGCAACACCTTACTATTATTCAGTATATGGTGGTGAAAACGAATCAGTAGAAACTAATCCGCCAAAGAAGGTACTTGTACTTGGTTCAGGTCCTATCAGAATCGGACAGGGTATTGAATTTGACTTCTGTTCAGTACATTGTACATGGGCATTTAAAGAAGAAGGTTATGAAACAATTATTGTAAATAATAACCCTGAAACGGTATCAACTGACTTTGATATTGCTGACAAGCTTTATTTTGAACCATTAACACCGGAAGATGTTGAAAATATTGTAAACATTGAAAAACCTGACGGTGCAGTTGTTCAGTTCGGTGGTCAGACAGCCATTAAGCTTACTGAAGCACTTATGAAGATGGGCGTTCCTATTCTTGGAACAAAGGCAGAAGACGTAGATGCTGCAGAAGATAGAGAATTATTTGATGAAATCCTTGAAAAATGTGGTATTCCAAGACCTACAGGTGGAACTGTATTTACAGCAGAAGAAGCTAAGGAAGTTGCTAACAGATTAGGATATCCTGTTCTTGTAAGACCTTCTTACGTACTTGGTGGTCAGGGAATGCAGATTGCAACATGTGATGAAGAAGTAGAAGAATTTATGGAAATCATCAACAGAATTGCTCAGGATCATCCAATTTTGGTAGATAAATATTTACAGGGAACAGAAGTTGAAGTTGACGCAATTTGCGACGGCACAGACATTCTTATTCCTGGTGTAATGGAACATATTGAAAGAGCCGGAGTTCATTCAGGTGACAGTATTTCAGTTTATCCTGCATACTCACTTTCAAAAGAGATTATTGATACAATTGAAGATTACACAGAAAAGCTTGCACGTTACTTCACGTAAAAGGTATGATTAACATTCAGTTTATCGTTTGTGACGGTAAGGTTTATGTAATCGAAGTCAACCCACGTTCATCAAGAACAGTTCCATACATTAGTAAGGTTACAGGTATTCCAATTGTAAAACTTGCTACAAAATGTATTATTGGACATACAATTAAGGAAATGGGTTACAAACCGGGATTACAGCCTAATGCAGATTACATTGCAATTAAGATGCCTGTATTCTCATTTGAAAAAATCCGTGGCGCAGAAACAAGCTTAGGACCTGAAATGAAGTCAACAGGTGAATGTCTTGGTATTGCAAAGACATTTAACGAAGCACTTTACAAGGCATTCCTTGGAGCAGGAGTTGTTCTTCCAAAACATAAGAAGATTATTATTTCTGTTAAGGATGCTGATAAGCAGGAAGTTGTTCCACTTGCACAGAGATTTGAAAAGCTTGGATATGAAGTTTATGCTACAAGAAGTACAGCAGATGTATTACGTCAGAATGGTGTAGATGCAATTAAGGTTAACAAGATTCATCAGGAAGCACCAACAGTTATGGACTTACTTCTTGAACATAAGATTGATATTGTTATTGATACACCAACACAGGGACGTGATAAGAACCGTGACGGTTTCTTAATCAGAAGAACATCAATCGAAACAGGTGTTAACTGCTTTACAAGCTTAGACACAGTTGATGCATTACTTACAAGCTTAGAAAGCAATGCAAAAGAAAACTTAACATTAGTTGATATTGCAACCATCTAAGATTACTATTGGACTAAGATCTTATTTCATCTGTGCTTGCACAATGGTGGGATAATGACATTGTAATAAAAAAAGCCTTGGAGAGAAACACATCGGAAAGGTTGTGTTTATGGCAGATATTATAAATAATATTGTTGGAGGAAGATATTATATACTTGAACTTATAGGCAGAGGAGGAAGTGCTATTGTCTACAAGGCAAGGGATATTCACAATGGTGGAATTTATGCTCTTAAGAAGTATATAACATCTGATCCTGCCAACAGAAAAAGATTATTGGAAGGAATGGAAAGAGAACTTGAAGTTTTAAAGAACTGTACTCATCCGGTCCTTCCAAAAATTTTTGACTTAATAAAGATTGAAGATGCATTTTTTCTGGTAATGGAATATATAGATGGAATTGATTTAAAGAAATATGTGGATGAATATGGAACATTATCTACAAAAATGCTAGTAAAAGTTGTGGAACAGGTATGCAGTGGCTTTTATTATCTTCATAGTTTGTCGCCGGCAATAGTTTATAGAGATTTAAAGCCGGCTAATATTATCTTGTGCAAAGATGGAAGAATTAAGCTTATTGATTTTGGCATAGCAAAAAGATACAGAACAGATATTGATGTGGATAAGCTTGCCTTGGGAAGTAAGGGCTTTGCGGCACCGGAGCAGTTTGGCGATAGCAAAGGGAAGGGGCTTTATAATACTGACATTAGGGCAGACATATATGGAATAGGTACAACAATGTACTATTTAAAAACTGCAAAAACATATAATTCAGTGCAAGGCAGTAAATCACTTTACAGTTTTAAAGACTATTTTAAGACAAGCCATAAACTTAGAAAGATAATAAAAAAATGTACAAAAAATAATCCTGATTTAAGATATCAGAGCTGTATTGAAATACTTTGTAGCATTAAAACCTTGCATATTATTGGAAAATAATTTATTCTTTATAGTATGAAAATATGAAAAAATGGGAAGCCAATGGAGGTAATGAATGAATTTACAGGAAACAAAAGCAAAATTGGAAAAGTATAATCAGTCTCAGTTATTAAAGTATTATGATGAACTTGATGAAAACCAGAGACAGTCTTTATTAAAGCAGATAGATGAAATTGATTTTGATTTGCTTAAGTTAATTGAAGATGGCGGAAAAGAAATTGAAAAAGGTGTTATCACACCTCTCGATGATGCAGTAAGTATTGCAGATATTGAAGTAAACAAAGATAAATACACAGCTATAGGTACGGAAGCAATTAAAGAGGGAAAAGTTGCAGCTTTACTTTTAGCAGGTGGAATGGGTACAAGACTTGGCTCAGATAAGCCTAAGGGAATGTACAATATTGGTCTTACTAGGGACGTATATATTTTTGAAATGCTTATTAAGAATTTAATGGATGTTGTTAATCAGACAGGTGCGTGGGTTCCACTTTATATTATGACAAGTGAAAAGAACAACGATGACACAGTTAAGTTCTTTGAAGAAATGAACTATTTTGGTTATGATAAGAATTATGTTGATTTCTTTGTACAGGAAATGGCTCCTGCAGCATCTTTTGATGGCAAGATTTTCTTAGAAGACAAGGATAGAATTTCAACCTCACCTAACGGCAATGGCGGATGGTTTATCTCATTCGTTAAGGCAGGTCTTTGTGAAAAAGCTAAGAAGGCAGGAGTGGAATATATTAATATTTTTGCAGTTGATAATGTTTGCCAGAGAATGGCTGATCCTTGTTTCGTAGGTGCATGATTGATGGCGGATACCGTTCAGCAGCAAAGGTTGTTTCTAAGGCTACACCTGAAGAAAAGGTTGGTGTACTATGCTTAGAAGATGGAAAGCCATCTATTGTTGAATATTATGAATTAACTGAAGATATGAGATACCAGACTAAGGCAGACGGAGAGCTTGCATACAAGTATGGTGTTATCTTAAATTATTTATTTAACATTGAAGATTTAGAAAAGAATATGAAAAATAATCTTTCAGTTCACGTTGTAAAGAAGAAGATTGCTCATATTGATGAAAATGGTAATGCAGTAAAACCTGAAACTGAAAACGGATTCAAGTTTGAAACATTAGTACTTGATATGGTACATATGATGGATAATTGTCTTGCTTACGAAGTTGTAAGAGAGAAAGAATTTGCACCTATCAAGAATAAAACTGGTGTTGATTCTGTTGAATCAGCCCGTGAATTACTTAAATTAAACGGAGTAACATTATAATGAAAAAATTATTAGAACTTATTACAGAAGAGTTTGAAAAAGCTTTTGAAAAGAATGAATATGACAAAAAATTAGGCAAGGTTGTTGTATCCAACAGACCTGACCTTTGTCAGTATCAGTGTAATGGGGCAATGGCAGGTGCAAAGCTTTACCACAAGGCACCTATTATGATTGCCAATCAGGTTGTTGAGTCATTACAGGACAATGAAATGTTTGAATCAGTTGAAGCAGTTATGCCGGGATTCATTAATATTAAATTAAATAGTGAATTCGTAGCTAAATATCTTAATGATATGAAGGAAGCTGACAAGTATGGATGCGAAAACAAGGCACCTGAAACTATTGTAATTGATTACGGTGGAGCTAATGTAGCTAAGCCTCTACATGTTGGACATTTGCGTTCAGCAGTTATTGGTGAAAGTGTTAAACGTATTGAAAGATTTATGGGTAATAAAGTTATTTCTGATGTTCATTTGGGAGACTGGGGACTTCAGATGGGACTGATTATCACAGAGCTTGAATGTCGTAAACCTGATTTAGTTTATTTTGATGAATCATACACAGGAGAATACCCTGAAGAGGCACCATTTACAATTTCTGAATTAGAAGAGATTTATCCATGTGCCAGTGCTAAGTCTAAAGTTGATGAAGAGTTTAAAGAAAAAGCACATCAGGCAACATTAAAGCTTCAGAGTGGATATGCTCCATATACAGCTATTTGGAAACATATTATGAAAGTTTCTGTTGAAGATTTAAAGAAGAATTATGGAAACTTAAATGTTGATTTTGATTTATGGAAGGGTGAAAGTGATGCTCAGCCATATATTCCGGGACTTATTCAGGATTTAATTGACAAGAAGTTAGCTTATGAAAGTCAGGGAGCTTTAGTTGTTGACATTTCAAAGGAAGATGACACAAAGGAACTTCCACCATGTATCGTTAGAAAGTCAGATGGCGCGGCTTTATATGCAACATCAGATCTTGCAACAATTATCCAGAGAGAACAGGATTATAAGCCTAACCATTATATTTATGTAGCTGACAAGCGTCAGGAATTACATTTTACACAGGTATTCCGTGTATCTAAGAAAGCTAACATTGTAGACGAAAATACTAAGATGGAATTTTTAGGTTTCGGTACAATGAATGGCAAAGACGGCAAGCCATTTAAAACAAGAGATGGCGGTGTAATGCGTCTTGAAAGTCTTATTGCACAGATTAATAAAGCTGTATACGATAAGATTATGGAAAATCGTACAGTAAGTGAAGAAGAAGCTAATAACACAGCTAAGATTGTAGGACTTGCAGCACTTAAGTATGGAGATTTGTCAAACCAGGCATCAAAGGATTATATCTTTGATATTGACAGATTTGCTTCATTTGAAGGAAATACAGGCCCATATATTCTTTACACAATAGTACGTATTAAATCAATTCTTGAAAAATACAAAGCTGAAAGCGGAAACGCAGATGTAAACCTTCCTGTAATCAACACAGACAATGGCTCACAGATGCAGTTAATGCTTGAAGTAGCTAAGTTTAATGAAATAATTGAAAATGCAGCAGAAGAACTTGCTCCACATAAGATTTGCTCATATGTATACGATTTATCTAATGCATTTAACAGATTTTATCATGAAACAAAGATACTTGCTGAAGAAGATCAGACTAAGAAGGCAGGATACATTGCATTAATCAATCTTACAATTAATGTACTTGAACAGTGCATAGACTTGTTAGGATTTAGTGCACCTGACAGAATGTAGTGGAAAGAAGAGCAGTGGAATAGAGAAAAATATAAGAATCAATCCTGTAGTTGATTACATTATTGTAATTAATTGGCTACAGGGTTGATTTTTTTTGTAGTGGGGGACATTAAAAAATCCCCACGGCTTCAATAAAAGAAACTGTAAGGATTTTTATTTTCAATAATCTTATTTAGAAGCGCTTGTTTCAGCACTTGTAGCTGTTGTAGCAGCTTCAGTTGAAGCATCACTTGTTTTGCCCTGAACGTTTGAGTCGCCGTTTTTAATTAACTGCTGTCTTAAACTTTCAATAGCTTCTTTTGAAAGGGTGCTTCCCTGTGTTGTTGTGGCAGGAGTATAAAGTCCTGTGTCAATAGCAACAGAATATCCGATATAACCAATAAATGCTATAGCAATAAGTGTTGCAACAACGTATGCTGCAATCTTTTTAAAGTTACGCTTCTTAACATTTTTCTTTCTGTTGTATTTTTCCTGTTTATGCTTGTCTACTTTTGCCTGACTCATTATATGTACCTCACAAAAATTTAATAAATTCTTAAAATATTATAAATCAAAAGTTACTGTAAAACAAGGGCAAACTATGTTATACTACAAATAATGCTGTAAACAGTAATTTTAGAAAAAAGATAAGTTATATTAAAAATCAATTAAGAAAAAGATAAGTTTATACTAAACTTGTTAAAAACAAGTTACATTAAAATAATTAAACAGAGATTGTTTTAAAATACAGGAGAAATATATGAATAACTACAATGTGATTATTTTTGACTTAGATGGAACATTAAGTAATTCAAAAGAAGGAATTACCAAGTCAGTTCAATATGCTCTCTCAAAGTTTGGAATTGAAGAGCCTGATTTAGATAAATTAGAGCATTTTATAGGTCCTCCGTTGGTTGATGAATTAATGAAAAGTTATGATTTTACGAGAGAACAGGCGTTGGAAGGTGTTGAATTTATAGAGAAAGATACAAGCCTATAGGAATATATGAAACAGAAATATATCCGGGAACCGAAGAAATGCTTGAGATGTTAAAGGGTAATGGTAAGTATATTGCATTGGCAACTTCTAAACCACTTCCTATGGCTGAGGAAGTTCTTAAGTATTTAAAGATTTACAGCTATTTTGATAAAGTTATGGGAGCTGAGCTTAAAGGACCAAGACAGAGCAAAGTTGATGTACTTGAAGCATTGTTTGATGAGATGCCTGACAGCATAACTAAGAAGCAGTGCATTATGATAGGTGATACATGTTTTGACATTGATGGCGCTAATACTGTTGGTATTGATTCAATAGGCGTTGATTACGGATTTGGCGACAAGAAAGAAATGCTGGCTCATGGAGCTAAAGCCATAGCTTATTCTGCCACAGAACTATGCAATATGTTGTTAAAATAAAAATTATAAAGAATTTTAAATAGAATTAAATCATACAAATTTTAAGATAGAATTTAATTATACAAATTTTAAAACGTAATTAAATTGCACAGAAGAGTATAGATAATTTTTTTTATACAAAGACACAAAAAGATAACAATATATAGATATAATGTATAAGTGTATAAAGCACAGAATTGAGGAAAAAAATGAGACAGAAAATAACAGCAGGAAGACTTTGGGGATTGATTAGCCCAATGGTTTTGTATATGATAGTTCAAGTAGTAGTATCAGGGATAGTAACATTTGGAATTATATTTGCAGCTAATTTTGTGTTACATGATTATGCTACTTTTTCAGCATCAAAGATTGGCATGAAAATAGCAGAGGAAAATATTTTACTTGAGTTGTTAATATCACAGATTATAACAGCACCGATATTAATTAAATGGTTAAAAGATGACATAAATTTGGATAAAGAAACAGGATTTTTTAAGAAGTTTAAAAGAACATCAGCATTTAAATTTTTACTTATAATTCCTTTTGGAATAACAACAATGTTTTGTGCCAATTATTTTGTTTCTATTCTACAGATGTTTATGCCGAAATTTATGATTGATTCATATGTAGGCACATCAGAGGCACTTACAAGCGGTCCGTTTATAATACAGGCATTGGCAACGGCTGTTGGTGCGCCTATTGTAGAAGAATTAATGTTTAGAGGTGTTATTTATAGAAGACTTAGAAGAATGGCCGGAGTAATTCCGTCAGCAATTATCGTATCATTGCTTTTTGGTGTATATCACGGAAACTGGATACAGGCACCATATGCATTTTTGTTAGGCATAGCATGTGTTTATGTATATGAAAGATACAAGAGCATAATTGCACCAATGATTTTGCACGGAACAGCCAACTTTGTTGCAGTATTAATAACTTTTTTTGCAACAATTTCAGGAGAAAGCGTGGTTGATCAGCAGATTACTTACTCAGTACAGGACTTAATTGTGCTTATAGTTTTTGTAATAATAACAGGTATATTAACATTTTTATTATATAGAGTAATCAACAAAAAAGTAGTACCAGAGGAAATAAATTAAAAAGCATATTTCCCGACAATTGCCCAAACAAAGGGGAGGGGCGGTACAGATTAGGAGGACAGGTAATGAAATTATTGACGATTACAATTCCATGTTATAATTCACAGGATTACATGGAAAAAAGTATTTGTAGTGCATTAACAGGTGGAGACAGAGTTGAAATTATTATTGTAGATGACGGTTCATCAGATAACACATTGCAGATTGCAAAGAAGTATGAAGAAAAGTTTCCTAACATTGTAAGAGTAATTCATCAGGAAAACGGTGGACATGGAGAAGCTGTAAACACAGGAATTAAGAATGCAACAGGTTTGTATTTTAAGGTAGTTGACAGCGATGACTGCCTTGGAAGAAAAGCACTTGAAAAAGTATTAAATCTTTTGGAAGAAATGGTTGCAAAAGATGCAGGTCTTGATATGCTTGTGTCTAATTTTATGTATGACAAGCAGGGTGCAAGACACAAGAAGATTATGAGATACAGAAGTGCCATGACACCGGGCAAAATGCTTGGTTGGGAAGATATTCATTTTGGAAGAACACAGTATTTGCTAATGCATTCAGTTATTTACAGAACAAAGATTCTTAGAGAATGTGGAATGGAACTTCCAAAGCATACATTCTATGTTGACAACATTTATGTATTCCAGCCGTTGCCATATGTAAAGAATATCTATTACTTAGATGTTTGCCTTTACAAATATTTATCGGAAGAGATGACCAGTCAGTTCATGAATCAGTTATGATTAAAAGACTTGACCAGCAGTACAGAGTTACAAAGCTTATGCTTGAAATCTACAATAGCAGTCCAAAGGACAGAAGAACGCAAATGATGCAATGATTCATTATTTTGATATGATGATGTGTGTATCTTCAATTCTTTCAATTAGAGAAGGCTCTGAGGAAAGATTAAAGGACAAAGAAAAGCTTTGGAAACAGCTTGAAGAAGCAAATCCTGAATTATATGGAATAGTAAGAAATTCACTCTTGGAAGAACAATGAATCTTCCGGGAAAGTTTGGTAGAAAGTGTTCTGTAGTAGGATATAAGGTTGTAAACAAATTTTTTTGGATTTAATTTAAGGATAATAATTTTTTTGAAAAAATTAAAAACAAATTTAAAAATTTTGTTATGTTTAAGGGGCTATCGTTTTTGCGTTTATGAACTGCTAGTGCGAATTGCCCCTCATCTTATTTCCTACCAGTGTGGTTGAGATTTGATATA
>ENA-OQAZ01000885-OQAZ01000885.1-human-gut-metagenome-genome-assembly--contig:-NODE-885-length-15857-cov-2.557915_pt1 | contig 15857 bp, 11 predicted proteins | sample MGYA00242737_ERZ504531 | MGnify/ENA primary metagenome ERZ504531 (study PRJEB26092, sample SAMD00036244) | human gut metagenome | host: Homo sapiens | study: EMG produced TPA metagenomics assembly of... | reverse complement strand
AACGAATGGAAAAGTTTGGACTGGAGCTGGAAAGTAGTAAAAGCAGACTGATTGAATTTGGGAGATTTGCAGAGCAGAATCGTAGAGCAAGAGGAGAATGTAAGCCTGAAACATTTGATTTTCTGGGATTTACCTTCTACTGTAGCAAAACTCGAAAGGGAGGTTTCGTACCAAAGGTACAGACTTCAAGAAAGAAGTTTGAGCAAAAGGTTAGAGCATACAAGAACTGGATTTACGATAATCGAAATCGACCAATGCGAGAAATAATTAAAGAGTTGAACGTAAAACTAATTGGACACTATCGGTATTATGGTGTTACATGGAATTTTCGGAAGATAACAACATTCCTGCACAGAGTACAACAGTTTCTATTCAAAGCCATGAATCGGAGAGGTTGTAGACGGGCATACACATGGAATGGATTTGTGGAAATGCTTAAGTATTACCCGTTAGCAAAACCTAAAACGTACTATTGTTTATATTGAAGCGAATGTTACTACGAGGAGCCGTATGCGGGAAAGCCGCACGTACGGATCTGTGAGGGGCTAAGATTGAGAGGTCTTAGTCTACTCGACTATCAACTTGCCCTTTGAGAGAGGAGAAATCCTTTTCTCAAAGGGCTTTTTCTATTTATACAGATATTCGAAAACTACAGGATAAAGCCCAAACTTCATATACTCTAAGCACTAGGAGGTTGAGGTTTGGTTATGAACAGCAGTTTGCCAGAAGTACACTCAGAACTTGTTTTGGAATGATCAGAGAAGAACATGCCGTTGAACGGGAGTTGCAGTTATGTGGGTATTTTTGTATAATAACTTCTGAAAAAATGTCAGCGTCTCAGGCATTGACCATCCGTAACCGGATCAGATGTTCAAAGCATTGGCAGACTGTATGCGGGTGGAATTGCCGGAAGAGATGATAAGCAGACACAAGAGAGTGAGGATGCGTTCCGCTATGAAAGCAGCATCACGCAATGTCAGATTATGAACACCAGTGTAGGCAGTGCATACACTGCAGGCGGCATCATTGGAGAGAACAATTTCAGTGTGATCTCTGAAAATACGATGGATGGAGTATCGGTTTATGGCGGATGCGAGTATGCCGGACATATTGCCGGAATCTGGAGAAGTACCTGTTGTGCAGCAAAAGACAATTATATAGCAAATGCCAGGACAGCTACCGATACCGGAACAGCAGACATCGCTGCCGGATATGCAGAAAAGCCGGATGCTTATGATGGTGTCCATGCGACAGTTATGGTTCGTGCAAACGATAACAACACAAAAGTAATAACAGGAGAGCAAAGTATGTCCTATAAAAAAGGATATTTTGTGTGCTACGTTGATCACAAAGGAGCACATCAGTATTCTATGAGATGAAGTATTCAGGCAGTGAATGGTAAGAAGAAAAACGAACGCTAAGAAAAGCTTCCCATTGACACTGTGACGGCTATCTCATATAATAACAACAGAAAACAGATTACAAAGAAAGACAGGGCATGGTCTGTTGTCAGGGTACAACAGGCCATGCTTTTTTGAAAGGGAGGTTTTTTATTTATCATGTCCAGTGACTCGACTTCATTGGTTATTATTCTGGTCTGTCTTGTTTTGTCCGCATATTTTTCTGCGACCGAGACAGCCTTTTCCACGATGAGCCATGCACGTATGAAAACAATGGCAGACAAGGGTGACAAATCCGCAGCACTTGCACTTCAGCTGGCAGACAATTACGACACGCTGCTTTCGGCGATCCTGATCGGCAACAACCTGGTCAATATTCTGCTCTCATCTGTGGCGACACTGCTCTTTGTCAAATTTTTGGGTGAGCAGACAGGGGCGAGCGTTGCAACAGCTTCCGTCACGGTTGTCGTGCTGATCTTTGGTGAAATCTCGCCGAAAAGCATTGCCAAAGAATCACCGGAGAAATTTGCCATGTTTTCCGCACCGTTTATCCGTGCCCTGATGGTGCTTTTAAAACCATTTATCTGGATGTTCGCTCAATGGAAAAAGCTGCTTGTCAAACTGTTCAACAAGCCTTCGGATGACCGTGGGATCACGGACGAGGAGCTGATGACGATCGTGGAAGAAGCAGAGCAGGAAGGCGGGATCGATGCTGATGAAAGTACACTGATCCGCAGTGCGATTGGTTTTATGGATCTTGAGACAAGTGATATTTATACGCCGCGTGTGGACATTGAGAGTATTCCGCTGGATGCGACAAAAGAAGAAATCGCAAAGATGTTTCTGGATACCGGATTTTCAAGGCTTCCGGTCTACGAAGAAGATATCGACCACATCATAGGCATTATCAACCAGAAGGATTTCCACAATTTTATTTATCATACCGACCGACCTCTGAAAGATATCATCCGCCCGGTGTTGTTTATCACACCGACGATGAAGATCGGTGTCCTGTTGAAAAAGCTTCAGGACAGTAAAACTCACATTGCGATCATTCTGGATGAATTTGGCGGAACGGAAGGTCTGGTTACGATTGAAGATATCATCGAAGAACTGGTCGGTGATATCTGGGATGAGCATGACCGTGTCATCAAAGAAATCGAAAAAATTTCAGACCGGGAATATCTGATGAGCGGATCGGCAAATATTGATAAAGTATTTGAACTGCTGGATATCGAGAAAGCGGTGGATGTCAATACCTTGAGCGGCTGGATCATGGAAGAGCTGGGGCAGATCCGAAAGAGGGGGACAGTTTTGTAAGTGACGGCGTGAAAGTAGTTGTCCTGAAGATGGATGACCATCGTGTTGATAAAGCAAAAGTTTATCAAAACGTTCAAAATAATGCAGAAAACGAAGGAAACCAGGAAAAATAACAGCAAAAACATTCGAATAATGCAAAAATCTTTCAAAAAACTGCTTGAACGGAAAAAATAAAATCGGTATAATGCATAGCAAATCCATAGGGATAAAGACGCAGACAATGGAGCCTGTAAAAGGGAGCCATTGTCTGCGTCTTTTTTGTAACAGTTCAGCCGTGACAAAATGCAAAAAAATATGAATGCAAACAAGTTTGCAAATGAATATTTTTATGTATTTTGATATGGCACTCTGCCAAAAGCGAGATTTTAGCTGCGATAGCAGCGAAAAAGGCGATGGAATCGCCAAATCGAGCTTGCATGGCTGAACTGTTGATGTTGATTTTATTCTTACTAAATAAACGAACAGGAGGATTACTATGAGACTTACCCCGAAGGAACAGGAAAAACTGATGCTTCACATGGCGGGAAATCTTGCCAAAGAGAGAAAAGAACGCGGCGTGAAGCTGAATTATGTAGAGTCGCTTGCTTATATCAGTTCGGAACTTCTGGAACTGGCACGTGACGGAAAAACGGTTGTGGAACTGATGCAGCTTGGAACGAAGATCCTTACCAAAAAGATGTTATGGATGGTGTTGCAGATATGCTGGAAGAAGTACAGGTAGAGGCAACTTTTCCGGATGGAACCAAGCTGGTAACGGTACATAATCCGATCCAGTAGACAGGAGGCATCCCCGCAGATGATCTGCGGGCGAATCTTGAAGAAGGAGGACAACAAACCATGAAAATCGGTGAAATTATTCCGGCAGACAGAGAGATCACACTCAACGAAGGAAAAAACACAGTGAAAATTCTTGTTGCGAATAAAGGAGACCGCCCGGTGCAGGTGGGATCTCATTATCATTTTTTCGAAGTAAATAAATGCCTTTCGTTTGACCGTGAGACAGCTTATGGATATCATCTGGATATTCCGTCTGGAACATCAGTTCGTTTTGAACCGGGCGAAGAAAAAGAGGTTCAGCTCACACAGATGGGCGGCAGAAAGCGTGTATTTGGATTAAATGACCTGACAAGAGCCAGAGCAGGAGAAGACACGAAAAAAGCTTCTATGGAAAAAGCAGCATTAAAAGGTTTTGTATAGGAGGATGGCAGATGAGCGTAAAAATTTCCGGTGAAAAATATGCAATGATGTACGGCCCGACCGTGGGCGATAAAGTAAGACTGGCAGATACAAGCCTTGTCGTTGAAGTGGAAAAAGATTTTACCACCTATGGAGATGAAATTAAATTCGGAGGCGGAAAAACCATCCGTGACGGTATGGGACAGTCTGTTAAGACCTGCAGCAAAGACGGAGATCTGGATCTGGTCATCACAAATGCACTGATCGTGGATGTGACCGGAATCATAAAAGCAGATATCGGTATCAAAGACGGCAAAATCGTCGGAATCGGAAAAGCAGGAAATCCGGATATTATGGACGGCGTAACTCCGGGCATGACGGTTGGAGCTTCCACAGAGGCACTGGCAGGAGAAGGCATGATCGTAACTGCTGGCGGAATTGATACCCACATTCATTTTATCAGCCCGCAGCAGATCGACTGTGCACTGTACAGCGGTGTGACAACGATGATTGGAGGCGGTACCGGTCCGGCAGACGGAACCAATGCAACGACCTGTACACCTGGACCGTGGAACTTGAAAATGATGCTCAAAGCAGCAGAAGAATATCCGATGAATCTTGGATTCCTCGGAAAAGGAAACTGTTCGGATGAAGCACCGCTGATCGAGCAGGTCAAAGCAGGTGCAATGGGACTGAAAATCCATGAAGACTGGGGTGCGACACCGGCTGTTATCAACCACTGCCTGAATGTAGCAGATGAGTACGATGTGCAGGTAGCAATCCATACTGATACGCTGAATGAGGGCGGATGTGTCGAAGATACCTTGGCAGCGATCGGAGGTCGAACGATCCATACTTACCACACCGAGGGTGCAGGCGGAGGACACGCACCGGACATCATCCGTGCAGCGGCAGCAGGAAATGTACTTCCGTCATCCACAAACCCGACCATGCCATACACGGTCAATACACTGGATGAGCATCTGGATATGCTGATGGTATGCCATCATCTGGACAAAAAAATCCCGGAAGATGTCGCATTTGCAGATTCCAGAATCCGTCCGGAAACCATCGCAGCAGAAGATGTTCTGCATGACATGGGTATCTTCAGTATGATGAGTTCGGACTCTCAGGCAATGGGACGTGTCGGCGAAGTTATCACACGTACCTGGCAGACAGCAAGCAAAATGAAAGACGAACGCGGAGCACTTCCGGAAGACGAAGGCAAAGGAAATGACAACTTCCGTGTAAAACGTTATATCGCAAAATATACGATCAATCCGGCATTAACACATGGTATTGCAGATTATGTAGGTTCTGTGGAAAAAGGCAAGTTCGCAGACCTGGTACTGTGGAAACCGGCATTCTTCGGTGCAAAACCGGATATGATCATCAAAGGCGGCATGATCATTGCATCTAAGATGGGTGATGCAAATGCATCCATCCCGACCACACAGCCGGTTCTCTATCAGCCGATGTTCGCAGCACATGGAAAGGCAAAAAATGAAGCATGCCTGACTTTTGTTTCTAAAGCAGCTTACGATGCAGATATCAAAGATGCATACGGACTGGAAAAAACCGTTGTTCCGGTAAAAGGATGCCGCACGATCGCCAAGAAAGACATGGTATTTAATAATCGCACACCGAAGATTACCGTAGATTCGGAAACCTATGAAGTGACGGTCGACGGAGAATCCATCACATCCAAACCGGCACAGAAACTGCCGCTTACACAGCTGTATAACTTATTTTGATGTCCAAGGGAGAAATGGACATAAAATGGATGCTTGCATACATTTTTATGTCTATGAATCCCGCCAAATCACGAAAAAGCAGCCATTTTTCGCAGAAAAAATGAGCGGATTTTGAGGACATCAATTTAAATAAAGAGTTAGGAGGAACAAAATGTTAGGAGTTTGCCTTTTATTTGTGGGAATTGTACTGATCAACAACGGCATGTGTACGCTGTACAAAGTCGATGGCAAATCGGCGGCAGTGATGAATTTGCTGACCGGAGGCCTGTCGGTCTTTATCAATTTCGTGAGCCTGGTACAGGGCAACTATTATGCGGCAGGAACCGGACTTCTGTTTGGATTTACCTATCTGTTTGTCGCATTCAGCAAGATTTACAAGCTCAGCCCGATTCCGTTTGCATGGTTTTCCACCTTTGTTGCAGTCAATGCACTGATCTTTGGAACCATCGAGGGAATTACCGGAAGTGCAGCACTTGGAATTACCGCAGATATCCGCTGGGCAGGTATCTGGTATCTGTGGGCAATCCTCTGGGGAACTGCATTTGTAGAAGATATCATGGGCAAAAAGCTCGGAAAATTTGTACCGCTGCTTCAGGTGTTTGAAGGTGTGGTCACCGCATGGATTCCGGGAATCATGCTGATCTTAGGAGTATGGTAGAATGGTTTGTGAAAAAGTAATCGGAAAATTAAAAGATGTGGATATCGCAGGAAAAACAGTAGAATATGTGGATATCGAATGGCATGAAGCATTTAAAAAGATCCATCGAAAAGTGACCGGTCAGGGTCGTGAAGTGGGCATCCGTATGGATGATTCCATTCTGACAAGAGGACTGTTTCAGGACGATGTGATCTATGATGCAGACGGTGTGGTGATCGTGGTCAACACACCGCCGTGCGAAGTGATCGAAGTATCGCTTGCACCGGGACACGAAAAATATGTTGCAAAGGTCTGCTACGAGATCGGCAACCGCCATGCACCGCTCTTCTGGGGCGATAAAGAAAATACCTTTATCACCATTTACAATGAGCCGATGATGGCGATGCTGGAAAAACTGCACGGGGTAAAAGCAGAAAAAACCGTGCGGAAACTTGATTTTGACCGACGGATTTCCGCAGCGATCCACAACCATCATCACTGAGAATATAAAAGATATTACGGTGCCGGGGCAGAATGTGCTCCGGCATCACAAAAAGAGAGGAACGGATATGGACAGAGAACAGGAAATTCGCCGTTTCTTCTTATTGCAGGTAAATGACGCACTTTTCCCGATCGGAGGCTATTCTCACTCGCAGGGACTGGAAACTTACATCCAGCAGGGAAGCGTCTGCGATGAGAAAACAGCGGCAGAATATATTCATAAAAAACTGCGTTTCGCACTTGCTTATACCGATCTGCTGGCAGTTCGTCTTGCGTGGGAACTGGCAGATCAAAGTGATGCAGACGGACTGGATGAGCTGGAAGAAATCCTCGGAGCATCCAGGATTCCTTTTGAACAGCGGGAAGCGTCCAGAAAAATGGGTTCCCGTTTTGCAAAAACAATCGAAAAACTGCATGCAGAAACGATGCCGATGAAAAACAGAGAAATTTTTGAAACGTATCTGGACGCAAGAAAGGGAAAAGCGGTCAGTCACTGCATTGTGTACGGAGTTTTCTGTGCGGCTCTTGGAATCGAGGAAGAAGAGACGTTGTATCATTATTTATATGCACAGACTTCCGCAATGGTAACAAACTGTGTCAAAACCATCCCGCTCAGTCAGAGTGCAGGACAGCAGCTTTTGAGCGGATGTTATCCGGAATTTGCAGAAATTCTGGAAGAGATCCGAACTTACAGCGAAGATGACCTGTGCCTGTCAGCACCGGGATTTGATATTCGTGGAATCCAGCACGAAAAACTGTATTCCAGATTGTATATGTCATAGCAGGAGGAAAAAGTATGTCATACGTGAAAATTGGAGTTGCCGGCCCGGTAGGTTCCGGAAAAACAGCACTTATCGAAGCATTATCAAGAAAAATGGCAAAAGACTACAGCATTGGTGTCATCACCAATGATATTTATACAAAGGAAGACGCACAGTTTCTGGCAAAAAACAGTGTTCTTCCGGTCGAGCGGATCATCGGTGTGGAAACCGGCGGATGCCCGCATACGGCAATCCGTGAAGATGCCTCGATGAACCTTGAAGCAGTTGATGAAATGATGGAGCGTTTCCCGGATATTGAACTGCTCTTTATCGAGAGCGGCGGAGATAACCTTTCCGCAACCTTCAGCCCAGAACTGGTAGATGCCACGATTTTCGTGATCGATGTTGCAGAAGGAGATAAAATTCCGAGAAAAGGCGGTCCTGGTATCACAAGATCAGATCTGCTTGTCATCAACAAAATCGACCTCGCACCATATGTCGGAGCAAGTCTGGAAGTCATGGAACGTGATTCAAAGAAAATGCGTGGTGACCGTCCATTCCAGTTTACCAACATCCGCGGGGATGAAAATGTGGATAAAGTAGTAGAATGGATCAAAAAAAGTGTATTGCTGGAAGATCTGTAAGCAAAATGTTCGACTTGAACGCAGAGAAGCGGAATTGTGAATGTCCGCTTTACTTCACAGCAAGAATATAAGAAGCATTTTTGAAAATAAAAAAGAAAGGCGGAACGAACATTTGACAGAAACAAATTCGGAAAAATATCCAGACTGTCGATCCGCACCGGAAGCCGGGATGGAAAAACCATAGTGGAAGATCTTTCCTTTACTGCACCTTATAAAGTTATGACACCATTTCCAAAAGAAGATGGCGGAATTTCCATTATGCCGCTGTGTGCTTCGGCCGGAATCATGGAAGGTGATGTTCAGGAGTTCATCTTTCAGATTTCCGAAGAAAGCAATCTGGAATTTCTTTCTCAGTCTTTTGATAAAGTGCATAAGATGAAAGAGGGACTGGCACGCCGGAGTGTGACGGCAGAAGTGAAAAAAAATGCAGTCTTCTGTTATTATCCGCAGCCGGTGATCCCATATGCACAGTCTGCATTTGAAAGTAATATGAAAATCCATCTCGAAGACGAAAGTTCAAGATTCTTTCTGATGGAAATCATTTCCTGCGGTCGAAAAGCATCCGGGGAACGCTTTCGCTACCGGAAGTATGCATCGAAAGTTTCCGTCTGGCGAAGCGGCAGCCTGATCTACCGGGACAACACCCGCTATGAGCCGGAAAAAATGGATATGGAAGCATCGGTATGTACGAAGGTTACACGCATATGGCAAATATCTTTCTGACCGGCGGCAGCGAAGAACTGCAGCAGAATATCTGGGAGATCCTGGAACAGGAACCGGAGTGCGATGGCGGCGTGACAAAACTGGTGCAGAATGATCTCGCTGTCCGGATATTCGGACAAAGAGCACAGAAACTGCAGGAAGTGGCAGAGAAAATGAAGGCGGCTTTCCTGGGAAACGAATAGACAAACTGTATACAGAAAAAAGTGTATGTGCAAATGAACGAATTCCCAGAAGGCACGTAAAAGTGCTTCTTAGGAATTCGTTCATTTTGCATATTGCCGTAAGTTTCCAGAGCTGATAAAACAGTTCCTGGAAGCGTGGATGTTTCCGATGGAATCAACGAAACTGGCGAAATAGACAATAAACGGACAGAGAATATGTAGAAAATTACTAAAAAGCGAACGCTTGATAAAAATAAATAGTAATAATATAGACAAAAACATAAAAATGTACTATAATAAACTTAACATGTATACCGAGAGGGTGCTGGAAGTCCCGCACAGCGGGACTTCATTTTCGCAGAGATTTTCAAAATGACAAAAAGTCTGCGAAAAGAGAGGAAGAAAAAATTGCAGCTGAAAAGGAAACGGAACGGCTGCAAAAGAAAAAATGCATAAAAGGAGGAATGTACATGCATTTGAGAAAGAAAATTTTGTCTGTAGTGTTAGCCGGTGCCATGATCGGCGGTGAGCTTCTGACCGGTATCGGCAGTTTCTCACTGAACGTCAGTGCAGCCGACAGCAGTTTCGCAGGAGAAGAGTGGTATGACCAGATTGCCACAGTAGAGGAAAACAGAGAGCCGGCTCATGCGTATTTTACACCATATGAGTCAGCAGAGAAAGCTTTGACCAATGAGAAATCCATTCTGGATGAGGATGCATCCGAGTCCGCTTACAAACAGTCTCTGAATGGTACCTGGAAATTCAAGTTTGCCCAGAAACCGGCAGACCGCGAAAAACAGGCAAAAGGTGCAGATGCAAAAAATTATGTGGAGAACTGGGATACCTCAGGCTGGGATGACATCAAAGTTCCAAGCTCCATTCAGACGATCAAGGATGCAGACGCAATTTCAAATACGAAAAGCCGATCTATGTAAACCAGAGATATCCGTGGCAGAACTATGAAAATGTCAGCCTTGGAGCAAACGTTACAGCACCGACCGTAAACAACAGTGTCGGCCAGTACAAGAGAACCTTTACCGTTCCTTCAGACTGGGATGGAAGAGATGTTTTCGTATCCTTTGAAGGTGTAGAGTCCGCATTCTATTTATATGTAAACGGACAGAGAGTCGGATACGGCGAAGACAGCTACACGACCGACGAGTTCAATATCACAAGTTATTTGAAAAAAGGCGAAAATACCATCGCAGTGGAAGTTTATCGCTGGTCTACCGGAAGTTATCTGGAGAACCAGGACTTTATCCGTATGAGCGGCATTTTCCGTGATGTAAATCTTTACTCGAAAGCAAAAGTAGAGATGCGTGACCTGTTTGTAAAGACAGATCTGGATGATAACTATAAAGATGCAACGCTGACGCTGGATGCAGATATCCGTAACCTCGGTGATGATACAGCAGCAGGCAAGAAATATACCGTATCTGCTGATCTTTATAAGATCGACGGCAAGACAAAAGTGTGGTCTGAGCCGATGGTGATCGAAGCAACTGTTCCGGCAGCAAAGGAAAGTGTGGCAGAGAAAGCAGATGACAAGGGAAAAACCTTTAGCGGAAGCAAACAAGTAACCAATCCGGACAAGTGGTTTGCAGATACTCCGAATCTGTATATGCTTCTTGTTCAGTTAAAAGACGAAAATGGCAATGTCATTGAGACGACTGTTCAGAGAGTCGGATTCCGCGAGATCAGCAAAGCAGATATCAACGAAGCAGGTCAGGAACAGGTACAGATCAACGGTGAAAAGATCATGTTCCGTGGTACAAACCGTCATGAAACAGATGACCAGGACGGACGTGCAATCTCCAAAGAAGATATCACAACCGACCTGAAGATAATGAAGCAGTTCAATGTCAATGCGATCCGTACCAGCCATTATCCGAACAATCCATATATGTACGGACTGGCAGATGAGCTGGGTATTTATATCTGTGATGAGACGAATGCAGAGTCCCACATCGGTGCGACAAGCAGCAACATCCCGTCCGGATATCCGATCTGGAATACTTCCGTTATGGACCGCACCCAGAACATGGTAGAACGTGATAAGAACCATCCATCCGTAGTGATCTGGTCCCTTGGCAATGAAGCTACTTATCAGGTTTACAATATGGATGAAAACTACTGCTTCTACAATTCCACACAGTGGATCCTGGAGCGTGACCCGTCCCGTATCCGTAAATACGAGCGTGATAACCGCTATACAAAGGGTGATCGTACCAAATCCATGGTAGATATCTATTCCTCCAGTACTGGGGTGTGGATTCTGTCAAGAGTCAGGTAACAAACACCGGCAATAAGCTGCCGTATATCCAGTCTGAGTATGCCCATGCAATGGGTAATGCCCTTGGTAACTTCAAAGAGTACTGGGATATTTTCCGTAACTACCCGAATGCACAGGGTGGATTTATCTGGGACTGGATCGATCAGTCTGTTTCTACAAAAGTAGAAAATACAACAACTTACACGATCACAGATCCGAACACTGGTGTTGCAACGAAATTTGACGGAAAAGTTACCGAAGGACGTAACAATACAAAAGCGATCCAGGGAACTTATGCAGCGACGGACAGTGCAAAACTGGCAACCAACAGCACAACCGGTATCACACTGGATGTATGGGTAAAACCATCGGAGAACTTTACAAAATCCGCACAGGCGTTTATCTCCAGAGGAGACAGCGACGGTTACAACCTTCAGATTGACCGCTATGGTAAATTTGAGTTCTTTGTTAGACGGATGGAGCGGTGGTACTTTATCCGCAGATATTCCATCTGATTTCACAGACGGAAACTGGCATCGTCTGACGGCAACTTATATCGGTACCGAGTACAAAGCTGTATTACGATGGAAAACAGCTTGCAACAGGACAAAGAACCAACAAGACAACCTGTGATGCATCCAGCAATCCGATCGACATCACCATCGGAGCATCCGCAGACCAGTCCGGAAGAACCTTCAACGGTGCAATCGACCGTGCAGCCGTGATCAAAGGTGTTATGACAGAGGAACAGATCCAGAATACAAACGATAATCTGGACGCAGTAAAAGATAACGTAGCTTATTCTATTGACTTTGGATCTGCTTCCATTAAATCAGAAGGAACAAACTACAAAGACAGCACATACTTCGCATACGGCGGAGACTGGGGCGAGACGGTAAATGATAATGATTTCTGTGCAAACGGTATCTTAAATGCAGACCGCACACCTTCCGCAGAACTGTATGAAGTCAAGAAAGTACATCAGGAAGTTTCCTTCTATGATGACGGTGAAGCAGCAAACGGAAAAGTCCGTGTTGTAAACGAGTTCCTGAACACCAACCTGAACAAATACAATGTCTCCTGGACATTAAAAGAAGATAACAAAGTGATCGGAAGCGGTCAGCTTAGCGAGGAGCAGAAGAACATCGCACCGCAGGCAGAAGCTACCGTAACACTGGCAAACTTCCCGAAAGTAAGTGCGACAGCAGGTTCTGACTATACACTGACACTCTCCGTAACACTGAAAGAAGATGCTGCGTGGGCAGGCGATTATTACGGACATGAAGGTGATGAGATTGCATTTGAAGAATTTGATCTTGCTTACACTCCGGAAAAAGCACAGCCAACGATCAGTGCATCTGACATGGATAAAGTAAACGTAGCAGAGAGCGATGATGCGATCACTGTTACCGGAAAGACATCCAAAACAAACGGCAAAGCATTTGAAGTTGTGATCGACAAAGCACAGGGTTATATCACCAGCTATAAAGTAGACGGCAAGACCCTGCTGGAGAACGGACCGGTTCCGAACTACTACCGTGCACCGGTCAGCAACGACCCATCCTTCTCCACAGCGATGAAGAATGCAGCAGAGAACTTCACGCTGGATGAGAACGGCATCACTGTAGATAAGAAAGACAAAGTAGTCAACATTCATGTATCAGGAAGCATTCCTGAAGTAAATACACCGAACAGCATTGATTACATGATCTATGGCAATGGTGAGATCGTAGTAACCAATACGGTTACACCGAGTGCTTCTGCAGGAAATATTGCAAGAATCGGTATGAAGATGACAGTTGCAAAAGATTACGAGAAGCTGACATACTACGGAAATGGTCCGCAGGCAAACTATGTTGACCGCAACACCGGTGCAAAACTTGGTATATACAACAGCACCGTAACCGAACAGTTTGAAAAAAAATATGTAAAACCTCAGGAAAACGGAAACCACACAGGTGTAAGATGGACAGCATTGACAGCAGAAGACGGAACAGGTATCCTGGTATCTTCTGACAGCGAAATGGAATCCGGAGCACTGCACTACAAAGCAGAAGATCTGGCATCTTACCGTCATCCATATCAGGTACCTGTACAGGAAAATACAATCCTGACAGTAGATCTGATGCAGCGCGGACTTGGAAATGCAAGCTGTGGTCCGGCTCCGCTGAGCAAATACATTATTTCCGCAGGAAAGACTTATACACAGACATTCAGCATCCTTCCTCTGACAAAACAGACATCAGATGAAGAAAAGATGGCAAAGAGCAACGAAGATGTGAAATCCGGTATGCCGCTGACAGGAATCAAAGTAAACGGCAAAGAACTGGATAACTTCAGCGACGGACAGAGCGAATACACTTACACACTTCTGAGAGGAAGCTACGAAGAAGGAAAGGTCCCTCAGGTAGAAGCAATCGAAAAATCAGATGATGTCATTGTAACTGTTACACAGGCAACAGCAGTTCCTGGCACAGCGACCATCAAAGCCGTTTCTCCGTTTGGTGTAGAAAAGACTTATACGATCAACTTCAAAGTTCAGGATGAACTGTATGTATCCGATATGGACTGGACGGTTGACCAGGGCGGATACTTCGAAAACACAAGAGATGCCTGCGGATGCGGAAATCCGATGGCAGTCTATGTAGAAGGCACAAAACAGAGCTTTGACAAAGGTGTGGCTATGCATGCACCGGCAGAACTGGGCGTTAACCTGGAAGGCAAGGGCGTAAGCAGATTTATCGCACGCATCGGTATCAGTGCAGACCAGACACTTGGAAACAAAGCAGATGTAAACTATGTAATCAAAGGTGATGGCAAAGAGCTGTACCGCAAAGACCATGTGATCTCCAACGGACAGTCCTACCTCGTAGATATCGATGTATCCAAAGTAAAAGATCTGCGTCTGATCGTAGAAGAAGGCGATGCAGATTACAACGACCACGCACTGTGGGCAGATGCAAAATTCACGTTCCAGAGTGAAACTCCAGATCCGAAGCCGATCAAAGTAGCAAGCATCAGCGTAATAGCTGATAAGACAGAGCTGACCGTCGGTGATACGATGCAGGCAGCTGCAGCTGTATTACCGGAAAATGCAGACAACAAAGAAGTTACATGGACAAGCTCAGATGAAACAGTGGCAAACGTAAGCGAAGCAGGTCTGATCACAGCAAAAGCAGCCGGAACAGCAACCATTAAAGCAACAGCAAAAGATGGAAGCGGAGTATCAGGAGAACTTGTGATCACGGTAAAAGCAAAACAGGTTACTCCAGATCCGGAGCCGGTCAAAGTAGCAAGCATCAGCGTAACAGCAGATAAGAAAGAACTGGAGATCGGCGGTACTGCTCAGGCAGCTGCAGCTGTATTACCGGAAAATGCAGACAACAAAGAAGTTACATGGACAAGCTCAAATGAAAGTGCAGTAACAGTAAATGAAAGTGGTCTGATCAAAGCAATTGGTGTTGGAAGTGCAGATATCATTGCAACTGCAAAAGACGGAAGCGGTGTAACAGGCAAAGTTACCATCACGGTAAAATCAAAAGATATTGATCCGATACCGACTCCGACCCCTGCACCGGCAGAAAAAGTCGAAGAGCTGAACAAGGCAGTCAAAGAAGCAGAATCATTCAAAGAAGCAGATTACACAGCTGAGAGTGCAGGCAAACTGAAAGCAGCACTGGCAGAAGCTAAGAAGTTCTGGAGAATAAGGATGCTACTGAGGCAGAAGTAAACGCAGCACTGAAAGTAGTCAGCGATGCAAAAAGCAGCTCTTGTCAAGAAAGATGATAACAATAACAACAACGGAAACAATAATCCGGCACCACAGGTTCCGGCAGTTGGAACAACCACTACAGTAAAAGGCGTTACTTACAAAGTAACGAAAGCTGATGCAGTAAACGGAACGGTTTCTGCAGTGAAACTGAAAGCAACGAAGAAAACAAAAGTTACGATCCAGGATACAGTAAAAGTTGGAAATTACAGCTTCAAAGTAACCACGATCGGTAAGAATGCTTTCAAGAACAACAAGAAACTGAAGAGTATCGTGATTGGAAACAACGTCAAGAGCATTGGCTCCAATGCATTCAGTAAAGCGAGCAAGCTGTCAAGCGTAACTTTCAAGGGAACAAAGATCGTGAAAGTTGGCAGGAATGCATTCAAGGGTACTTCTTCTAAGATGAAAGTTACAGTTCCTAAGAAGATGAAATCCAAAACGCTGAGAGCACTGAAAAAGAACCTTCAGAAAGCAAAAATCAGCAAAAAGGCAACTTATAATAAAGTAGCGAAAGTAAAGTAAATAAAAGAATCTCTTGAATAACAGAAGTTCAAGTTGTAACGAGAATCGTCGCATGCTACAATAGGCATGCGGCGATTTTGTTGGGTAAATGTCAGCAAAGCTGAACAGAATCGCGTGCCAAGTCTTACGTGTCAAGCGGATATTCGCAATTGAAGCAGGGGACTTCCTTGATTGGTTCAATCATAATAACGAAAGAAGGTAACAAAAGTGGAGA
>ENA-OQAZ01000884-OQAZ01000884.1-human-gut-metagenome-genome-assembly--contig:-NODE-884-length-15859-cov-1.445716_pt1 | contig 15859 bp, 18 predicted proteins | sample MGYA00242737_ERZ504531 | MGnify/ENA primary metagenome ERZ504531 (study PRJEB26092, sample SAMD00036244) | human gut metagenome | host: Homo sapiens | study: EMG produced TPA metagenomics assembly of... | reverse complement strand
ATCGATGAAATAGGAGAAAGAAAAGAGGAGACGAAGAGCAGCTATCAGGATAATGTGGCACTGATCATGGGAGTGTTCACCTTAGCGGTTTTATGTGTGCTGCCGCTGGTGTTCCGGGACTATTATTTTAATATTCTGGAGACAAAATACCAGTTTTACTGTATCGTCTCGATTGCGGCGCTCGTTGTTATGGGCGGCTATGGGCTTGCAAGCGGAAAAATGATCGAATGGTTTTCAAAATTCGATTTTAAGACATGGCGAAAAGGGATGAGCTTTGGCGATTGGGCAATGATCGCATTCTGGCTTGCGAATGTGATTTCCTGGGCGCTGAGCAAAGACTGGAAATGGGAAGCGTTCTGGGGAACGTCGGGCCGTTATAATGGTGTTTTCCTTATGACGATCTATATGGCGGTATATTTTCTTGTGACGCGTTTTTTTAAACTGAAGAGATGGTATCTGGACGCGTTCCTTGCGGTTGGAATCTTCGTATGCGTTTTCGGAATTACGGATTATTTCCAGATGGATGTTCTTGGATTTAAGGTAAATATGATGGATACCCAGAAGTCATCATATACCTCAACCTTTGGCAATATCAATACGTATACGATTTATGTTGCGGCCTGATGGCGATTTCCATGATCCTGTTTACGCAGGAGAAGAACCAGAAACGAATGATGTGGTATTACGGGAATATGATCCTGTCAACATTTGCGCTGATCATGGGAAACAGTGATAACGCATATCTGTCTTTGGCAGCGATCTTTGGCCTGTCCCCATTGTGGCTCTTTAAAACGAAAACAGGCATTCGTAATACATGATTTCGCTGGCTTCCTTCTTTACTGTTATCTGGTGTATTGAGTGGATCAACAACGCTTATGCTTCAAGCGTACTTGGAATCAGCAGTGCGTTTGATCTGATCGCGGGCCATAAATTCCTTCCGGTACTTATTGCGGCACTTTGGATCATCAGCGGAGTCCTGGTATTCCTTGATAAAAAGAGCAAGGTAAGCAGAACTTATACAGAAGAAACAAATAAAATCCTGATCTATATCTGGATAGCGGTAATTGCTGTTGTATGTGCAGCAGCAGCATTTGTATTATATGATGCAAATGTAGCAGGACATGCGGATAAATACAGCGCGATCAGTAATTATGTAGTATTCAACGATGCATGGGGTACGCATCGAGGATATATCTGGAAACGCGCGATGGAGATCTTTACAGATAAGCTGACTCCTGTCCAGAAGCTCTTTGGATACGGTGCAGATACCTTTGCCTTGATCATGCAGTATTATTTTCCACCGGCACAGAGCGGCGGAACCATCATAATTTATGATAGTGCTCACAATGAGTACCTTCACTATCTAATTACGATCGGACTCTTTGGAACAGGTTCTTATATTGCGTTTATGCTGGCCTCAGTCGCATCGATGACAAGAAAAATGAAAGAGCAGCCGGAAGTTGTGGCGATTATGATTGCTGTTCTTGCATATATGATTCAGGCGGTTGTTAATATCAATCTCCCGATTGCCATGCCGATTATTATACAGCTCTTAGCGATGGGTGTAGGAAGAAAGAAGATTCCGGCAGAAGAGACAAAAACTGAAAAATAAATTTGATCGCGTGAGCGCAGAGACGCTTGCGTCAGGGAGGGAATATTATGATGCAGGCAGTCATCATGGCCGGTGGAAAGGGAACAAGACTGGTAGCACTTACAAAGGATGAGATTCCGAAGCCGATGGTCCCGGTTGCCGGAAAGCCACTGCTTTTATGGCAGGTGGAGCGGCTGAAGGAGAACGGAATTACAGATATTATCATGGTAATCGGACATCTTGGTAATAAGATCAGGGAATACTTTGGTGATGGAGAAAAATTCGGTGTTGCGATCCGGTATTTTGAGGAGACAGAGCCGCTTGGAACAGCGGGATCTTTTCTATTATTTAAAGGATATGATCCACGGGGATCGGTTTGTCATGATGTCCGGAGATCTGTTCTTTGATATTGATTTTCAGCGGATGATCCATTTTCATGAAGAAAAGGGCGCAGTCGCGACACTGTTTGTACATCCGAATGGACATCCGTTTGATTCAGACCTTCTCGTGTTGGACCATGATGATAAGATCACGGCGTTTGATTCCAAGCATAATGTGCGGAATTACTGGTATGAGAACTGTGTAAACGCAGGAATTTTTGTATTTGAAAAGAAGATCTGTGACTATGTGCCGGAGCCGGTGAAGCGGAACCTTGAGAACGATGTGATCAAGGGCATGTTAGAGGCTGGAGAACCGATCTACGGGTATTGTTCTCCGGAGTACGTAAAGGATGTCGGAACTGTGGAACGAGTAAACCAGACGCTGGCGGATATTGAGCGCGGTGTGATCGCGGGAAAATGTCTTAAAAATAAGCAGCGTTGTATCTTTATGGATCGGGACGGCACGATCAACCAGTATAAAGGCCTTGTATACAAGGGAGAGGACTTTACGCTGGAGGATTGTGCAGTGACGCGATCCGGAAGATCAATCAGTCGGGAAGACTTGGAATCGTTATCACAAACCAGCCGGTGGTTGCGCGTGGACTCTGCGAGATCGAAGATGTAGAAAATATTCATAAAAAGATGGAAACGCTTCTTGGAAAAGAGGGAGTGTTCCTGGATGATGTATTTTACTGTCCACATCACCCGGATAAGGGATACCCGGAGGAGAATCCGGCTTACAAGACCCCGTGTGAGTGCAGAAAACCGAAAACAGGTATGATCCAAAAGGCAGCAGAGCGGTACAATATCGATCTTGCGGGATCCTGGATGATCGGTGATACGACGATGGATATCCAGACCGGGATCAACGCAGGAATGCGCACGGCGTTGGTACAGACCGGTGAGGCTGGAAACGATAAGAAATATGACGTGAAGCCGGATCTTGTCTGCAGGGACCTTTTGGACGCGGTAGAGAAGATTTTACAGGTAGATTAACATATTAGGAGAACAATTATGATCATTACACAGACCCCCTTTAGAATGTCCTTCTTCGGAGGCGGAACAGATTCCCGGACTTTTATAAGGAACACGGCGGAGCGTAATCTCAACAACCTTTGATAAATACTGCTATGTAAATGTGCGCCATTTACCGCGCTTTTTCGATTATTCCACAGAGCTTTCCTATTCTAAGATCGAGCGCGTGACGGATGTCAACGATATCAATCATCCGGCAATCCGGGAGGCGATGAAATATCTCGATATGCAGGAAATCCGTCTTACTTATGAGGCAGACCTTCCAGCAAGATCCGGACTTGGAACGAGCAGCTCTTTTGCGGTTGGAATGTTAAATGCTTTCTATGCGTTAAAAGGAAAATACGCGGATAAGAGAAAGCTTGCGGATGATGCGATCTATCTGGAGCGAGTTCTCTGCAACGAGAGTGGCGGCGTTCAGGATCAGATTGCGGCGGCGTTTGGCGGATTAAACAGGATCAACTTTAGTGCTGACGGATACGAGGTAAATCCGGTCATTATCTCTCCGGAGAGAAAGGCACAGTTAAACCAGAATCTGATGCTGTTTCTCATCCGGATTTCCAGATTTTCTTCCGATATCCAGCAGACAACGGAAAAAGCACTGGTAGATAAACAGAAGCAGCTTCTTGAGATGCTGTCTCTGGTGGATGACGCGGAGAAGGTTCTCACATCCAAGACAGATCTCAATGAATTTGGAAGACTTCTCGATTATACATGGAAGCTGAAACGCGGAATTTCTAATAGAATCTCCACAGATTCCATTGATGGACTTTACGCAAAGGGAATGGCAGCAGGCGCTCTCGGCGGAAAGCTTCTCGGCGCGGGCGGCGGCGGATTCCTTCTCTTCTACGTAGAGCCGGATAAGCAGGAAGCGGTTCATAAGGCGATGGAAGAACTCTTATATGTTCCGTTTGAGTTTGAGAACAGCGGTACGAGAGTGATCCATTATACGCCGGAGACGTATGAGAAGAGATAAAATATAGAATTATAGAAACTTATAAATGATACGAACATAGAAAATATCCCAACGGTTAGTAAAAGACTGTTGGGATTTTTCTAAATATAAGCTGAAACAGGAAACCATATAACATTCATACTTTTAAAGAGGTGGTTTTATGTACGAAGACGAGAGAAAAAATGAAATCGAGCATGTATTAAAACGCGGAAAAGAAAATTCTGAATGAACACCCGGAAATGTACGAGAAAACATATCAGGAAGTGTTAAATATTCTGGATGATGGCACGCGTGAAATGATTCATAACAGGTGGGGAGTCACAGCGCGGATGCTTGCCGAAAATATGAATGTTACAAATCTGACAGATCTTGTAGATGGGCTTGCAAAGGAAGTAGAGTTCTGCGGCAGGAAAACGCTTACATGTGAATATGCCGGTTATCTGCTACAGCAGGAATATGGAGTCGATTTGATCGAATTGCTGTTTCTGGCTGGAGAAAAGGAGTGATCGATCGGATCATTCATTTGTGCGCCCGAATATTTATTATGCAAAAACAATTTCGCAGAGAACAGGTAACAAAGCTTATTGGTCTATTGGAGCGGCACAAAGGTGAAGAATGGGGCGATGGAATACTTTGGGCATATAGATGTTTTGTCATGAAAATGGAAACATATGCGGTGGTTTTCGATGAAATTGGAGAAGTAAGATGTCAGACAGAGTATAGATTGTTAGGACTTTTTCGAGGATCATGGTATCAGAAAAACAGAGATGAGGCGGAAGCGGTAAGTGAGAAATTACTGGCTTTGGGAGGAAAGTGGAACGCAATGACTGCGATTGATTTTCTGGAAACAGGTTTAAACTATGGAGAAACGATATTCCGGAAAATTTTCAAAGATTGTGTGAGCTGGCGCATGCATCCAGCGAAATAGAAGAGTATGAAATCCCATTGCTGGTACAGTATGAAACGCGATATGGCGAGAAGGAAAAAACTATTGATGAGGAAATTCTGAAGCGACTTAATGAGATTCCGAGTGGAGTAATGAGCGAAAAGCTGCGGTTTGCGGGGATAATAGCAGATCTGGTAGAGTTCCGGACAATATCGAACAAGTATTTAAAACGATGATTTTTTCGGATTTCCATAAAGATAGTTCCATGCTTACGACGTTAGATATGTACTATGCAAGAGTGCAGAAAAATGGAAATGACATAGTAACAGTTTTAGAAAATCTACGTCATATTTTTATTGCTAATGGATATAGGGGAAATGATTACATGACATTTTTTAGACAAATGCCAATGGTACACAGTATTCTTCGAAAAGATGAAGAGAAGGTGACGGCTGCGGCAATTTCATATATAGTCGGCGGCGGGATGAAGGAACTCTTTTTTGGCATTGGTCTTCTTTCGGAGGCTGGCAGCTTTGCGAAAATTACAGAGAACTGCGAGGCGGAAAGAGGGAAAGAAATATATTCAGAAAAAGACTGGATCCGTGTTGTAAGAGCAATCCTCTATTATACATATCAGGGAGAACTTGCCTGCAGTACAGCGTTTCACCTTTTAAAGGCAGAAATGGCAGGGGATGAATAATATAGAGGTCTGTATGTATGAGATATATGGCAATTATCCAGATACGATGCGCAAAACTGCAGAGAATTATAGAAAATCTGAATACAAACAGCAGGTAAAGCTTGCTGAAAGAGTTTTAGAACATTCCGAAAAAGCGCGTGCAATTCGAGAAAGAATTTATGAAATAAAAGACTTAAGGCCATCTGAGAAAGACAGATGATGATCAGGTATGCAGAGTGTGAATTTAATCGTAAGGTCAATAAAAACGCAGATAAAGCTTCCCTGACCGGATTACTTTTTCAATCAAGGACATTAAAATATGGGGCGCGGAGCGGAACAGTTATAACTGGGCGTAAGCAGGAATTGATGTATCAGGCAAATCCATTTATGAAATTTGAACATAGTGTGGAATTGCCAAATTTATATATTGAAGATCCGGTCGGATATGAACTAATGAGACAACGGTTTGAGAGGGAGGTGGAATCAGATGCGTCTGGTAATTAAAGATTATCTGTCACAGTTAAAAAGAAAAGGATGAGCTTGATTTCCTGATATGTGATCTTCTGCTTCAGATGGGCTATATTACAGATAACCGGCCAGAGACAGGAAATCGGCAATATGGTGTTGATATCCGGGCACGTAAAGAGGGAGATCCTACTCGGGGTTATCAAGCAGGGAAGATTAAACCGGGCAAACTGGGATTCAGGTCCGAATGCCGTACGACAAAGTGTCAACGAGATTCGGGATACTTACATCAGGCAGATGACAGAGGATGATCAGAAAAAACAGATCCGAATTGTTGTGATCACAATGATATGATGGATGAGGCTGTACGGATTGCATGGGATAGTTACGTGGATGAAAATGCGAAATGGGGCAGAAAAAATATCACGATGGAATTCTGGAATATCGATAAGCTGGTTGACGATGTTCAGAAATATCTTTTCGAGGAAAATCTGTTTGGGGCAGAATGGCAGTCGTTATTGAGAAAAGCACTATATTTTATTGAAGAAAGTGATTACCGGAATTACTACTTCGAGCGGATTATCGATGGATATCTTTCCGGGATAAGTACGGCAGACAAGCCTAAAATTCGGGATAAAAAGCTTGCAGGTCTTTATATGGCGACACAGATGATTGCACAGTATGCTTCAGATGCACATATTAATAAAATTGCCATCATGGTTACGGAATATCTGATCATTCGTTACTGGAAATATCTGCTGGAACATCAACTCTTTGAAAAGAAAGCATATACAGAGTGGCTGATAAAATTTCTAAAGGCATATGAAAAGTGGAATGAACAGTATTATGATGCAGTTCGACCCTGCTGTGAAGATGAGAATCAGCTCCCGCTATATCATTCTGTGGAGCAAAGAATGATCTTGTATGAAATGATAGGATATCTGACAACGTATGCATATTATCAGTGTTGTAAGAATGAAAAAGACAGAGATTCATGGGCAAAGGGGGCAAATGTATATAACAGCGTTATGAATCTGATCCGGAATCATCCGCAGTTCTTGTATCCGCCATACGATGAGCATATCGGGATTATTAGCATGCTGTACCGGCTTATGGACCATGTCGGAAACCAGAATGATATCCGATATCTTATGGATCAACAGTGTACAAGACTGGTTATGGAATACAGAATGCACAAACGCTATCCGGCACCTTCAGATACGTTTGAAGAAGCGTTGAGCATTTATCAGAATCAGGAGAATGATTATAATTGCTCAGGCCTTTGGGTGGAATGCTGCAATGGATGGTCCTCATGGATCAGGGGGAGCTATACGAGAAGTGCAAATGGAATCTTCAGGAAGACTTTAAGGATGTGACAAAGTGCGTATGGTTTTTAAGGGCGGAGGAAGAACTAAAACTCTACGATGCTTATGCGATGAATTTGGCGGGAGATGGAACTTGCTTTGAAGTCGAGGAATGATTTTGAAAGTCTCAAAAAACAGATCCAGTTTGTCAGAGAACAATATAAAGAGGAAAGCTTCAGTTATGAGACCTATTCCTTTCCGGCATTAGAGTTTATCGTTAGTCGATATTATGGGTATTCAGTGAGAATTAGGCGAGAATAGCAGAGAAAATAAAGCGAATATAGCCTGTTAAAAAATTAACGTCTGGAAATCTGGCAGAAATTTGGCAAGATCAGGATAATCAGAGTAAAGGATTGTAAAAACGAAAGAGAGATGTTATAATGGGTTAAGCTGAATTTGTCATGCGCAGTCGAAGATTGCGCATGGCATTCTTATGGGAGTGAACTTCCGATAAGGATCATTATCCGAAGATTCCCAGGATTCTCCACTCCCCTGAACTATATCGTAAAAGGAACTTTGAAACATGCTTAAGAAAAAAATCCACCCGGAACATTGGCAAGTCATGGCAGCATATTTGATGATCTATGATCTTATCGTCATTGCGGCTGCTTATTTTTTTGCTCTCTGGCTCCGGTTTGACTGCCGTTTTCAGGCGATTCCGAAAGAATACCTGGATATCTATTTTAAAACGATCATTCCGTACACCCTGTACTGCGTTTTCGTATTTTGGGGATTACGGCTTTATAAGAGTATCTGGAGGTTCGCAAGCTACAATGAGCTGATCCGTATGACGTTAGCCACTGTGATCACGTCATTTTCCCAGATCCTGGCAGTTACTGCGTTGGTGGGAAGAATGCCGATTTCCTATTACTTCTTTGGAGTGATCATTCAGTTTGTTATGACATTGGGAATCCGATTTGCGTACCGTTTTGTCCTTCTGCTGGTCGGAAAAGTCAGGGAACCCGAAGCCCCATTAAAACATGTTCTCCTTGTCGGAGCCGGGGCTGCCGGTCAGATGATCCTGCGGGATATCAAGCATGCGGAAACAGTGAAGGAAAAGGTATGCTGTTTTATTGATGATAATCCGAATAAATGGGGACGTTACATCGACGGAATCCCGGTCGAGGGTGGACGCGACGAGATCATGCGGGCATGTGCCAAGTACCATATCCAGAAGATTTATGTAGTAATTCCGAGTGCATCTTCGGAAGCAAAGAAAGATATTTTAAATATCTGTAACCAGACGGGATGTGAGCTCTTAAATCTTCCTGGCATGTATCAGTTATATACAGGCGACGTGACTGTCAGCAATATGAAGGAGGTTGCCGTGGAAGATCTTCTCGGTCGTGATCCGATCAAGGTCAATATGGACGAGATCTTCCAGCATCTGAAGGGAAAAGTCATCATGGTCACCGGCGGGGGGGGATCCATCGGATCAGAGCTCTGCCGCCAGATCGCAGCCCACGGACCAAAACAGCTGATCATTTTCGATATCTATGAAAACAACGCATACGATATTCAACTGGAGTTAAAGAAAAAATATCCGGAACTCGATCTCGTTGTCCGGATCGGTTCTGTCCGTGACAGCCGGTTGATGTTTAAGATTTTTGAGACATATCGTCCGGAAATCGTATATCATGCGGCAGCCCACAAGCATGTACCGCTGATGGAGGACAGCCCGTGCGAGGCAATCAAGAACAATGCCATTGGTACATATAAAACAGCTTACGCAGCTCTGGTTTATGGCTGTAAACGTTTTGTCCTTATCAGTACAGACAAAGCGGTTAACCCGACGAACGTCATGGGGGCGTCCAAGAGACTCTGTGAGATGGTTATCCAGTCCTTTGACCATATGGTAAAGACCGGACGTGCCTATGAACTTCCGCAGCTCTTTACCCACAGTATGACCGACATGACGACCAAACCGGAAGTTATTGAGGCATTAAAACACGCAAAGACGGAGTTTGTTGCCGTGCGCTTCGGAAATGTTCTCGGAAGCAACGGATCTGTTATCCCGCTCTTTAAAAAACAGATCGCTGCAGGTGGACCGGTAACCGTAACTCACCCGGATATCATCCGGTACTTTATGACGATTCCCGAGTCTGTCAGTCTTGTCCTCCAGGCCGGAACCTATGCCCATGGCGGGGAAATCTTCGTTCTCGATATGGGAAAACCGGTGAAGATCGATACCCTGGCCCGCAACCTAATCCGTCTTTCCGGTCATAAACCGGATGTGGACATCAAGATCGTATACAGCGGTCTTCGTCCGGGAGAAAAATTATACGAAGAAAAGCTGATGGCGGAGGAAGGTCTAAGAAAAACACAGAATGACCTGATCCACATCGGATGCCCGATCCCATTTGATATTGAGGTGTTCTTAGGACAGCTCGAGAACCTGATGGAAACAGCTTACAAAAACAAAGACAATATCCGAGAGGTACTGAAGGAAGTGGTTTCCACGTACCATCGGCTGATCAGTAAAGGAGATGCTGCAATGTTTAAGGCAACTGATTTTACACCATTCGAGAAAAAAGTATGGCTTGCCTCTCCGACCATGCACGGAGAAGAACTGAAATATATGACCGAGGCTTATGAGACCAACTGGATGAGTACCGTAGGCGAAAACATCAACGAAGTAGAAAAGATCGCAGCGGAGACATCCGGAGTGTCCTATGCTATCGCTCTCTCCTCCTGTACGGCTGCACTGCACCTTTGCGTAAAACTGGCTGGAGAAAAGCTTTATGGAAAATCGCAGATTGGACATGGTGCTGTAGAAGGAAAACGTGTTTTCTGTAGTGACATGACTTTTGACGCGACACTCAATCCGGTTGTATATGAAGGCGGTATTCCGGTATTTATCGATACCGATCCTGCTTCCTGGAACATGGATCCGGAATCACTGGAAAAGGCGTTCGCAATGTATCCGGAAGTAAAGCTTGTCGTGTGTGCTGAATTATACGGTTTTTCTGGAAATATCCGAAAGATCAAAGAAATCTGTGAACAGCACGGAGCTCTGCTGATCGAGGATGCTGCGGAAGCGATGGGCGCCTCCTGGGAAGGAAAACAGTGTGGAGCCTTTGGCGATTATGCGGCGATCAGTTACAACGGAAACAAGATCATCACTGGCTCGTCCGGAGGCTGCCTTCTTACCAACTCTTTAGAAGACGCGAACAAGGCAAGGAAATGGAGTACCCAGGCAAGAGAAAACGCGGCCTGGTATCAGCATGAGGAAGTCGGCTATAACTACCGGATGTCTAATGTGATCGCCGGAGTGATAAGAGGGCAGTATAAGTATCTTGAGGAGCATATTGCCCAGAAAAAGGCAGTTTATGAAAGATATAAGGAAGGATTTAAGGATCTTCCGATTCAAATGAATCCAATCGTGGAGGGCTGTGTTCCCAACTACTGGCTTTCTGCTTTCACGATCGATCCAGAATATATGTGCAGACAGGTCAGAGGCGAATGTGAAGCTCTGTATATTTCTGAAGCGGGAAAGACATGCCCGACTGAAATCTTAGAAGTTCTCAACAGCTTGAATGCAGAAGGAAGACCGATCTGGAAGCCCATGCATATGCAGCCCATGTATCGCAATCATGCGTTTATCACGGTGGATGGCAGCGGCAGATGTCGGACAAATGCGTATATTCCAGGCGGTTGCGTCGATGTCGGGGCGGATATTTTCAACAGAGGATTGTGCCTGCGTCGGATAATAAGATGACAGACGAGCAAATTGACCTGATTATTGAGGTTGTTAAGGGCTGTTTTGAGTAAAAATGACGAAGGAATGGGCATGAGATGTTCAAATAGGACTACGTTAAAAAATGGGAGTTTTGGGCGTTGAAATGAAGGGTTAAAATGCCGATTTTAAGGCTCATGGTTGCATATCAATCGGAGGTCAAATAGGACGACGTGAAATAGCGTAGTTTTGGGTGATGAGATTAGAGCTGAAAATGCCGATTTTAAGGCTCATGGGTTGCATATCAATTTGGGGGGGGGCAAATAGGACGACGTTGAATAGCCGTAGTTTTGGACGAGTAGAAAGTGTGAGGATGTTATTTTCAGTGACATATTGGTGGTGAAATTTGAGTAGATGGATAAGAAGAAATTGGCGATAACTACAGCTGTGGGAGCTGCGACCGGTGTGGCGGGGTATGCGGCAGGTAAGCACAGGAGAAAAAAGAAGACAGAAAAACAGACAGTGAACCGGTCATCCCACACAGACAAGGGTTCTACGAGAAATACATAAAACGGCCACAGGATTTCTGCTGTGCGCTTCTTGCAATCATTGTGTTGTCACCGGTGATGCTGGTCACAGCGTTACTTGTTCGAGTCAAGCTTGGCTCACCCGTGTTATTTACACAGGAGCGTCCAGGATTGAACGGTAAGATATTCAAGCTGTATAAGTTCCGTACCATGACAGATGAGAAAAATGAAAACGGTGAGCTGTTGCCCGACGATGATAGACTAACAAGATTTGGAAAAGCTCTTCGTTCTACATCTTTGGATGAACTTCCGGAGCTATTTAATATTCTGCGGGGGGATATGGCCGTAGTCGGGCCAAGACCATTACTTGTTCAGTACTTGCCACTTTATAACAAGCATCAAGCAAGACGGCATGAGGTACGTTCTGGGTTTACAGGATACGCACAGGTGCGTGGAAGGAATGCGATCACATGGGAAGAAAAGTTTGACAAGGATGTTTATTATGTGGATCATGTCAGCTTCTTGGGCGACTGGAAGATTATATTTCAGACTGTGAAGACAGTTTTGAAGCGGGAAGGGATCAATTCGGAGACGGCAGCAACGATGGAGTATTTCACTGGGACAAAAGTATAGGAAATTATGGAGATTCAATATGAAGATATTATTCACAAGCGTTGGCAGACGCGTGGAATTGATGCAGGCATTCCGAAAAGCAGCCGATGAATTAAAGTCATCTGGTGAGCTAAAGGATGATTTGACAATCATTGGTGCCAGATATTACAGATACGGCTCCGGCCTATATTTCTGTGATGAGACGAGGATTGTCCCGAGAATTAAGGATAAGAGCTACATCCCTGTTCTTTTAGAAATATGTCAAGAAGAAGCTGTTGACTGTCTGATTCCCACCATAGACACGGATTTGTTGCTGCTGGCAGAGAATAAACGGCATTTTGAATCTATCGGTACAAAAGTCCTGATTTCTGCTGCTAATAAAGTAAGGCTGTGCAGGGACAAAAACTTCACAGCAGATTATTTCCGCTCTCTTGGATTGAAATCCCCTCGGCCGGTCAATTCGGTTGAAAAATACGAGAGTGAGTTAGAAAAGGGTTGTGTTGGATTCCCCGCGTTTATCAAACCAAAGGACGGAAGTTCCAGTATTGATGCTTATAAAGTTGATAATCTGGAGGATTTGAAACTTTATGCTGAAAAGATCGGTGATTACATCATTCAGCCATTTATAGCCGGTAGGGAATATACGATTGATATTTTCTGCGATTACGAGGGTAATCCGGTCTATATCACACCGAGGGAAAGATTGGCTGTCAGAGCCGGGGAAGTTCTGAAAACAAAGATCACACAGGACGATACCATGATGCTGAGATGCAGGTGTTGATTAGTGATTTTAAACCTTGCGGCCAGATCACGGTTCAGTTGATCCGTGAGGAAACAACGGGAGATGATTACTACATAGAAATCAATCCACGTTTCGGCGGCGGTGCTCCACTGAGCATAAAAGCGGGAGCTGACAGCGCAAAGGCTGTGATTCGAATGCTGAATGGTGAGAAGTTGAAGTATGTTGAGAAAGCCGCAAAAGACGGCGCGGGTGTATAGCAGGTTTGACCAGAGCATCTGTGTGGGTGAGTGAACACTTGTATGGGTGAGTATCTGTATGAGTAGAGAAAATGTGACCATGATTGAGATAACCGAAATTACAGAAGTTATGAACTATATAGAAGGTCTTTCCGCTGTAGTGTTTGATTTGGATGATACACTCTACAGTGAAAAAGAATACGTCCGCAGCGGATATAAGGCGGTGGCTGAGATAATCTCACAGGTTGATGATGCGGAAGAAAAGCTATGGGAAGCCTTTGAAAGGAAGAAACCGGCGATAGACACAGTTCTAAAAGATGAGGGGATCTACTCGGAGGAGCTGAAGGAAAGGTGCCTGGAGGTATACCGAAATCACAAGCCAGATATTCATTTATATTTCGGAGTAGCAGATATGCTGAAGGGAATACGAAAACGCGGCATGAACATTGGGATTATCACAGATGGACGCCCGGAGGGACAGCAGAGGAAGATATATGTCCTTGGCTTGGATGCATTGGTGGATGAGATCATCATCACAGATGAACTGGGAGGCCCAGAGCACCGGAAACCTTGTGGTAAGGCATTCCACCTTATGCGGGACATGATAGGCAATGGCGGATATAGCACGATGTGCTATGTCGGAGACAATATCAAGAAAGATTTCGTTGCTCCGGAAGAGCTTGGGATGAGATGTATCTGGTTCCGAAATAGAGATGGATTGTATTATATCGAAGAGGATAATAATTATGCTTGAACGATTGAAGAAAAAAATACCTATAGAGCGTATATGGCAGACCGTCAACCTGAATTTGCGGATCAGCTCGGGGAGAAGGGCAAATTATTTGAAAAAACATCACATTTTTAAAAACATGGGCGAACATGTGAGCTTGCAAATGCGAAAAATCCCTCTTTATCCGAAGCTTATTTCATTTGGAAACAACATCATGGTTGCCTCAAATGTCTCGTTCCTGACGCATGATGCGATTCATCATGTTTTCAATGGCTTGCTTGAAGGACAAGGCGAAAGCAGAAGAGTTAATGAAAAAGTCGGATGTATAGATATCCGTGATAATTGTTTTATCGGAGCGAACAGTATTATCTGTAATGGTGTCAGGATTGGCCCGAATGCAGTTGTTGCAGCAGGAGCATCGTAACAAAGGATGTACCTCCCGGATGCGTGGCGGGGGGGGTACCGGCCAGAGTAATTGGCTCCTTCGATGATTTGCTGGGAAAGAGAATAATGGAAGCGGAAAATGAGCCGCCAGTCATCCGCATAGAAGCACAAAAAATATCGGATGAAGTCATAGATTGGTTTTGGGGAGAATTCTACGAAAAAAGAAAAGAGAATGAACTAAATGAACAATGATTATGGTTTTGCAGAAAAGCATGAAGCAGTACTCTGCCTATTGGATGAAATTGATCGCCTTTGCAGGGAAAATGGAATCAAGTATTCACTGCATGGTGGTACGTTATTAGGTGCAGAGCGCAATGGACATTTAATTCCATGGGATGATGATGCTGACATCTCTATGTTGCGTTCGCAGTTTAAGAAGTTGAAAAAGATTATAGAGGGCGACGAAACTTCATTATTAGTAATTAAAAAGAGTGAGATTGCACCGTGGCTTACAAATATCAGTTTTTTAAAAAATAAAACTCAAAAAGTGGATGTTGATGTTTTTAATTTGGGACTATATAACGGACTCAACTGTGGGACAGGCATTGAAGATTAATCTTTTACGTTTTTTTGCAGGGAATGATGAAGAAAAATATTGTTTATTCTGAATACAAAGGCATACAAAGAATACTTATTTGGGCGGCACATTGCGTTGGATTGCCATTTAGCGAGCAGACAAAAATTTTGTGGTATAAAAAAATTGCAAAAGACTTTTTGATCGGGAAAAAGAAATATATTCACCGTTCAAATGATGCATTTGTTGGGTGCAGTTATATATTTGATGCAGATTATATGAAATCCTATTCAATGATAAGGTTAGAAGAACACACTTATATGGTGGCTAAAAGGTATCATGAGTTTTTGATAAGAAACTATGGAGAAGATTATTTGACACCGCCGCCTGAAAAAGAAAGGAGATCTCAGCATGGACATAATAAAGGATTCCTTCCAGAATCAGAGCGGGGGGGGGGATTCATCCGGAGATAAGTCTGGCCGATATGCAGAAAGTGCAGTTGGAATTGTTGCATGAGTTAGATCGGATTTGTAGAAAGAATCACTTGCATTATATCTCTCAAGTGGCACTTGCCTGGGAGCGGTTCGCCATCAGGGTTTTATTCCATGGGATGATGATATTGATGTATATATGTCATGGAGCCCACCATCTGGCGGGGCGAAGGCTGGGTGGGCAGCAGGGTGCCGATGAAGTTCAGGTTGAACACCATCTCTACACCACTCTCGTCGAGGTCGAAGAAGGTCACGGTATCGTCCTCGAGGTCGGCCATCTCGAAATACTCTTTGTCAGTGTTGGCGCGGGCGTGTTGCCGCCGGCACCGTTCACCAGAATATCGCAGGAGCCAAGCTCTGCCATCACGTCCTCAGCCACCTGCAGGCAGTTGGCCTTGTTCATGACGTTGCAGGTGTAGCCCTTGGCGATGCCGCCTTCGGCCTCGATCTCGTCGGCCAGAGCCTTGAGCTTCTCCATATTTGCGGCCCAGCAGGCGACTTTTGCGCCCGCCTGGCCAGCGCTGGCGAAACTGGA
>ENA-OQAZ01000883-OQAZ01000883.1-human-gut-metagenome-genome-assembly--contig:-NODE-883-length-15865-cov-4.420765_pt1 | contig 15865 bp, 17 predicted proteins | sample MGYA00242737_ERZ504531 | MGnify/ENA primary metagenome ERZ504531 (study PRJEB26092, sample SAMD00036244) | human gut metagenome | host: Homo sapiens | study: EMG produced TPA metagenomics assembly of... | reverse complement strand
AGGCTACGTTATAACCATTGCTGGAAAAATAATATTTGTAAACATATTCCTCCTTGCCATCGGAACCCGAATAGGAGTTACTTGTCGGACGGACTGTCTCTCCGTTAATGGTCAACAGGGGCGGATTCTGGTCGGGACGGGCATTGCAAGTCAACGTGGCACAATATTTTACAAAATCCTTTTTCAGTTGAGCACACGCAGATGGCATTGCAATTTACTTAAATCTGCTTCGGGAGGATGTACGGTTACACAGCATTCCGGGGTAGTATAGGTCTGATTCCCTACTTTTACGGATGCCGGTGGCAGTTGAAACTCGCCGCTTTCCCTGAACCGTACAAAATAATAGAATCCGGTTTCATTTGTCTTGCTTTCCACACCGTTTATGATGGCATAACTGCTGCTTTTATGAGGCTCCGGACCACGTAGCACTTCTATGTTACTGTCAAACTCAGGAGCTGCAACCGAATCGAATTGGGAATTGACCAGTGCATACGTCAACTTCACCTCCTGTCCGGTGCGAAGAATTCCCAATGTATCCAACTGTATGTGAAAATACACAGAATCTGCCGTAGCCGAGACATTGGCTCTGACTGTTGGCAACAATGCCGACAACAACAGGAGGGTAATCAATCCGCTCCTGATAGTCATGCTTTTGATATGTCTTGTCATTTTTATCATATATGGTAATTTGTAGATACGATATAATTTGTATTCTCCTTCATAATATGATAATGCACCCTACGAATCATCCAGAGAATCAAGCAGATTGGGTATGCTCGATTTGTGTGTACTCGTCACATGAAGATAAATAGATGTGGTCTTGATGTCATTATGACCCAGCAGTTCCTGTATGGTCCTCAGGTCTGTCCCTTGCTCCAGCAAGTGGGTCGCAAACGAATGGCGCAGCATGTGTACATGTACCCGGTACTTGATTCCGGCATGGGTGGCGGCTTCTTTCAGTATCTTTACCAGCGCACTGGCGGAATACGGTTCTCCGGGTGTCTCTCCCTCGAACAGCCATTTTTGCGGACGGTACTCCTTGAAATAATCCCTCAGTTCCTTCAGCAGTTTTTCCGACAGCAGCGAATACCGGCATTTCCGTCCTTTGCCCATGATGCGCACAAGCATCCTTTCGCTTATGATGTCCTTGGGGGTGAGGTTCAGCAGTTCGCTCCGCCGTAATCCGGTTGAGTATATCAATGAAATCATGCAGCGGTGCTTCCGGTTCGACAGATACGAGAGGATACGGCATACCTCATTGAGGCTCAGCACTTCAGGCAGGCTCTTGTACTCTTTGGCCCGTGTGATGCCGCCGTAGTATTGCCGCTTTCCGCCCTTCACCTGCTCGTAGTAGAACTTGATGGCATTGATGCGCATGTTCTGCTGCGATACGGAGATTTTCTTTTCGTTTACAAGATAGAGGATGTATTTGTTGATGTCCGCCACTTTCAGGCGGTTGATGTTGCGTCCTTTATGGTATTCCATAAAGTCGCTGAAATAGGCACGATAGGTTTTAATGGTCGAGGGGCTGTAACGCTTCTGCTCCAGCAGTTCCAGATAGCCTTCCGGCAGCACGTATTCCTTTTTGGGTTTGGGATGCCTCACATAGACCCTGCTGTAATCTATGTAGGCGTGAGGCGAGTAGCGGTCGTAGAAATCAGGCAGCCTGAAAGCGGCGGCAGGGATGCAGGCGGAATTCTCGCCTGTCTTTTCCGCATCTTGCGAGAGCAGTATGCCAACAGCTTCGCTGTCAGCGTACTCTATCCGTATGTAATCCGCACCGTTGCGTTTTTCCTTATACAGCACGATGCTTCCTCTCTGTTTCCGAACATGATCCATAGTACTGAATGTGATGTCATACAGATGCAAATATAAACAAAGAAACAGAAAAACCAACAGGTTGGTTGGTTTTATTTTGTTAAAATCCTTCTAATAGAGATTTATTGCTGTCTTATGCAGCCTGCCGCCTGTATTTCAGGCTTTCAACAGCGAATAGAGGAAGTGCAGGCTCCGTGCCAGCTTCTTGGTGTCCAGCCCTTGAAAAAAGGACTTTTCAAAGGAAGTTCCGAAGAATATCTGCCAGAACATCGAAGCCGCTTCATCCACATCCACATCCTGCCTGATTTCCCCGCTTTCCTTCGCCTTCTCGATAGCGGATTTCCAAAGCTGTAAGTTCTGCTCGAATATGGCGGCTATCTTTTTCTCCACGTTGGGATAGTACAGCCTTACCTGCATCAGCAGGTGGTAATAGTAGAAGTTGAAGCTGCACCCGTTGGGATTGTTCCCGTCGTCCAGCAGGCGCACGAGCCGCTGCATCGTGTTCTCCACTCCGGCTACATACCGGTCGATAAATTCTGACAATGAGCCTGCCGTGAAGTTGAACTTGTTTTTCGAGTGTTGGGTATCGAACACGTACCTGTCCGCCACAGCCGTGAACAAGTCCTGCTTGAACGGGAAATAATAGGTCAGTCCCGCTTTCGACAGTCCGCAGGTTCTGGCTATCTCCATCTGGCTTGCCTTCTCGTAATTCATCTTTGCGAATATCCGCAAAGCCTTTTCCAATACTTCATCCCTGTTGGTAAACATATTTCTATATCCATTGGTTTTCTTCTGCGAAGATAGTGATTTAGGGGGGATTTCCCTTCACTGTACCGGTTATTTTCATCCCCCCCCGGATTTCTGCATACCCAGACCCTGCTGTCAGGACTGCCCGCTATGGACACCCGCAGCCTCTATTCTTCCCATTCCATTTCCAGCTTCCCGTTGATGTCATAGCGTTTCCACCGTCCCGTGCGGTGACCGTTGCGGTATGTCCCGGTTTCCCTTACCCTGTCGTTCTTCACGTAGCGCGACTCAAAGGGACCGGTCTGTCGTCCGTTGACGTAGGTGCTGGTTTCCCAATAGTCGAACCGATTGTCGCGCACCAGTGACTTCGCCTTGCCGTTGAGCCGTCCAAACTCGTAGGTTGTCTCATGGACAAGTTCTCCGGTTGACGGGTCGTATTCCCTGTAAAGACCGTCATACCGGTTGTTCTTTTTGTAATATTCCTTGAGCCGTGAACCGGTCTCTCTGTCAAAACGGACCTGAAGCCCTTCTTCATTCCCTTCACGATAGGTTGTGATGTGCAGGGTGTCGCCGCTCTCCGCTATCTGCACCCAGGTTCCATCCTTCTGCCCGTTTTTGTAATGGCCGGTTGTGCGGGGCTGGCCGAACAGGTAAAGCTGTTCAAAGTCGCCGTCAAGCAGCCCCTGCTCGTTGTAGTAAGAGGTCTCTTTCAGCTCGAATGTGCCCTTGATGTAGGAATACTGCTTGCCGGTCTGTTTCCCGTCCTTATAGTTGTGTTCCCTGCGCAGCGTACCGTCAAACTCGTAGTACACGTCCTTTCCGTCTTGCTTTCCTCCTTTGTAGAAGCGTTCCATTTCCAGTTTCCCGTTTGTGTAGAACGTGCGGTGGGCACCGTCCAGTTTTCCGGATTTGTAGGATTTCTCTTCCGTCACCCTGCCTTCGTCGTCATATTTCCTGAAGGTTCCGTCCTTCCAACCCTCCTTGTAGGATCCCTTGGCTTTCAGCTTGTTGTAGATGTATTCTTCGTAATCGCCATTGTAAAGACCGTCCTTGAAACGGGCAAGGATATAGGCGGAATGGTAGCCGTCGATGATGCGGTGCTCTCCGTCAAGAGGCTTGTCGCCCGAAATTTCCCGGTGGAGGATACGGCCGTCTCCCAGATTTATGGCTGTGATACGGTCTATCGGGTATTCTTTCTGTGCATGGAGCGGTAAAACGCACAGCGAGGCTGCCAACAGCAGAAAATAACAGTTCATTCGTTTCATACTTCAATTGTCTTTAGGGTTATTTCTATTCTTTGAATCTAATTCTTTCTTCAATGTCCATATTCCCGGTCAGGATGCCGTCCGGTCGCAAATATACACAAAGAAACGGAAAAACCAACAGGTCGGTCTGTTTTTTGTTTTGTCATAGTTTCCTCCCGTATTTCTCCGTTTTCCACCACCTTCGGAACACGTGCGTGCAGTAGGTGTTCAGCCGGAAGACGATGGGAATGATGATTTCAAGGGCATACACATCGGCATGCAGACCGTTTTCAAGCCGCATGTAGCGGCATACCTCATAGTCGTTCAGCACGTCCGACTTGCGGACGGCTTTGATGGCGGCGTTCACTGCCGGAACGCCTGCATGGAACAGCCCGGCGATTTCGGTGGCGGTCATCCACACCTCGTTACCGGTTACGCTGACCGTCTTGTTCTCTATGATAATGATTCCTCGTTTCATGGCTTTCTGTCCTTTTTAAATGTTGCATCCTGCAAATTCCTCAATCGTGTTCAGTTTTTCGGTAAGGTTCTCCATGTCTTGGTTGAGCTTCTCCTTGGTTATCTTCGCATAGATCTGGGTGGTCTTAATGCTCTTGTGCCCCAGCATGGAACTCACCGTTTCAATGGGCACGCCGTTGGAGAGGAACACCGTCGTGGTTGCCGTGTGACGGCTCTGGTGCCACGTGATATGCTTCGTGATGCCGCAACGTTTGGCAACGGCACGTATTTCGTACAGACAGGTCATGTAGTGGGGAACGGGAAATATCCTTCCGTCCTCACACAATCCCCAGTACTTGTCGATAATCCGTTTGGCGATGTCAAGCAGACGGATATTGGAAACCACGCCCGTTTTCTGACTGATCCACTCGTGGTCATCGAAATAGGTGCGGATATTGTCTTCCGATAGGTTTCGCATGTCGGCGAAGGACAGGCCCGTAAAGGCGCAGAACAGGTAGAGGTCGCGGTAAAGCTCTTGCTTGGCGTTTTTCAGTTTTCCATCCATCAGCAGACGGATTTCATCTTTCGTCAGGAAACTGCGGGCCGTTTCCTCCTTCTTGATTTCGTACTCCCGGAACGGGGCGCGCGTGAGCCACTCGTTGTTGATGGCGATGAATACCATCGTCCGCAGCGGGCATACGTACAGCCACACGGTATTGGTACAGCAATGCTTGTCCGTGCGGAGGAACATCTCGAAGTCGGAGATGAACGCAGGAGTAAGCTCCTTCAAGGCGATGTCCCTCACATGGTACCGGATATTGAGAAACTCTTGCAGGTGCTTGTACACTGTCTTGTACTTGGAAAGCGTGGCTTTGGCTTTCATGCCTGCCTCCACCTGCTTCTCGTAGTCCTCGTTGTGTCTGCTGAACACCTGCATCAAGGTATAGTAGCGGTGTTCAAGTCCGAGAAAAGCGTTCTTGACCTTTTCTGCCGTGACATAGTTGTCACGTTCCATGATTTCCTGATAATGCTTGTTGATGCGCACGCGCATCTTGTCGAGCAGGCGGTTCGTTTCGAGTGCCGCCGTGCTTCTGCCCGTGACACGCCCGCCTTTGGTGTCCCACAACTTCGGATCGACAGACAACTTGCAACTGAATTGTGTCTGGCTTCCGTCCACCGTGATACGTCCCATGACGGGCACTGTACCGTCCTTTTTCACTACCTGCCGTTTGAGGTAGAAGATAACTGAAAATGTACTCTTCATCTTTCTGAACTTTTTTGGTTTCAAAATTACTTGGTGAAGAGTCCTTCGTCGATACGCAAATCGCAGAGGAACGGCGCAACTGTCATCCGTTACTGGAATTGTTGCGTGAGTTGTCAGTAACTCACTATATAATAGCGTATTTCTCTATTCTTCCTAAGCTCCGATACCACCAATTATGCAGGGTAACGAATCGGTAACGTAGCGAAGTCCTAACTTGGTTCAGACTTGGCTTTTTCTGTCATTCAGTTGCAGAAGCTATTTTCTTAAAAAGCCTATTTCTCAATAACTTTGCTCTACTTTTCCATATCTCACCGATTATTGCTACCTTTGCAGTAATAAAATCGTTCTTTGACTAATGCAAAAGAAAACTGAATACAGCAATTCGCTCGTTTCTAAATCGTTACCTATAAATAGAATGGTGTTTCATAGACTGCTGTTTATCAGCTAGATATGAATTTTACTGTGTTTAGCAAGGTTAGTAATGTTACAGGTGAAAGATTATATATCTTACAAGTGATACATATCATACAGGTATGAAGTTTCAGTATATGTTTGATAATAAAACAGTAGGTTATCTTTTTTTACGATTATCCAGTTCAATGAACTCTTTTCGGATGAATAAGTTTCTTATGTTTTTCAATATGGCAGATTTTTCAACTTCGATAGTCTCGGTGTCACAGCCTTTCAATCCTTTGTAACATTTTACTTTCATATAGGTATCGTTTTGATCGATATTTCCTTTTCAGATCACCGGAGTGTTTCAATTCGTTCTGCTGTTGGTCAGCGCAAGGTTCACCACCTGCTCCTCTCCGCCACGCAGCTCGGTCAGTCCGTCAGGGATGGCATAGGTGATTATTTGACCGCTCACGGTGATTTCTATCCACGGGGTGTCGCTGACGACGGGCTGAGGGAAGAGGATGGCGCGGAAGCGGTTGCCGCCACCGTCAGTGGATTTCAGAGGGGTGAAGTCGGAGAGTGTCCTGTGGGTAGTCACCTTGCCGTCATAGCCTATAGTACCCGTGGAACGCATATTCTTTATCACGATCGTGGCGTTATTCACATCCTCCTGCGTCAACGTGCCGGGCGTGGCGGAAAGGCTGAGGCTGACCGTGAGGCGGTACATTACGTGGCGGAAGTCGAGGGGAACGGCACCGTCGCTTTCCACACGGTGGAGGGAGGAGGCATGAAGCAGGTCGGTGGCGGCGTATTGCTCCTCGGTGCTCTGGTCGGTGGGCAGGGTGAGTTCTTGGATTGTTTCCATGTAGGTGCGTGCCGGGAAAAAGGCAAAGAAATTGAGCTCGGCGCTGTTGCCGAATCCTTCCCACGTCAGGTTGTCGGCTTCCCATGTGCCGTTGCGGAAGATAGCGGGATATATCATAGCGGATTCGGGGCGGTCCTCATGGGCGATGAATATCTCCGTTTTGTCACCGTTGTTGAAGCTGCCCGTGCCGTTGTCGTTGATGGTGGCTCGTGTGCCGGGGTCGGCGGTGGCATCACTGCCTGTGAAACCGGCGATAGCAGTGGTGAAGCGGATGGTGTTGCCGTTGTCCGTGCCGCCATCGGGAGTAGGTGCATCATCTGCGAGCAGGCCGATAATCCGACCACACCCGACAGGATGGCGATAAGGCATATATTCTTTTTTATTATTTTCATATCGTTGCGTTTGTTAAATTACGTTGTTTTTATGGATTGTGGTTGAAGTTCCCGAAGCTGAACTTTGGCGGTGCCGAAGCTGAACTTCGATCGACTCGAAGTTCAGCTTCGGGAAAGGTGCGGATTATGGCTGCTGCGCAAAGGTGATGCTCTTCCATTGTATGAGGTAGCCGCTGCCTCCCTTCCCAGCCCATTCGTTGCCGTTGTGGACTTTGGGGAGGGCCGTGCCATCGGGCTTCTTGTCGGCGTTCAGCACGAGGTCGCAATTGGCGGGTCGAATGCGTTCGCTCCGGAATGAGCGGCTCTGTTCTGAAAAACGCTGGTGTTCCCTATATTGCTGGTATCATCATCTATATCAACGAAATTTCCGGCTACTGCGGTTTCTATCCGGGTGAGAGCTTTACAGCCCGTTACGATATAATTGCCGAACCGGGTACATGCCGGCAGTTTGAGCGTTTCGAGCTCGTGCATCCGTAGAAAGCAGCCAAATCTATCGCTTCCACATTATCCAGCGTGAGTTCCGCCAATGAAGTGCATACCTGAAATGCGTATTGATCAATCCGGGTGACCTGCGGAAGATTCACCGTAGTCAGCGCAGTGCAATTGAAAAAAGCATATTCTCCGATTACCTGCACATCACCGGGCAACACCACCTCCTGCAAAGCAGTGCAACCTGCAAAGGCGCTGCCGGCAGTGTTGCCGATGTTCCCCAGCCCGTCACTCCGCTGAGGTCGCATTTCGTGATTTTCGTATTATAGGCAAATGCACCCAACTGACCATCGCCCATTCCTGTCTTGGAAAGTTCGCCCGTCAGCTTGATTTCGGTGTAGCCTGCGGCGAGGGCGGCCCGGATAGTTAGCTGTGCTTCGTCGGCGGTCATGGAGTCATGTCGATGTCGCCGGAGGTGGGGGGTGGGAAACCTTTCGGGCACAGCTTGATTTGATGATCCGCCGGGTCGAGGTAAAGCTTGAAGTTGCCGTCGTATTCCATCGACTGCCCTCCATAGAGGCTGACCATTGACTCTGGATTCACTATCAAATAATCGCAGTCCGCCTGCGTCAGTTGGTAACCGCCGGTTCCCCCGGCGATGGAGATTATGTCGACCAAGTAGAGCTTGAGGTGCACATCATCCGTGAGGGCTTTCGGAACGGAGATAAGGGGGGTGGAAACGGGCAGAATGCAGTTAGATTTATGTAAGCCCCGTCGGCGGTCTTTCCCCCGTTCAGCACGAGGGTGGCGCCCTCCACGACTTTTGCACAGCCCGAACTGCCTGCCGCGTAAGACAATTCGCAGCCGTCACCCAGTTCCAATGCTGCTTTCTCGTCGGAAACCACAATCACAGGCATATTACCGTTGCCGTCCAATATCACGTTCCCGCCTAGCGTAATCCTGCCGTTCCAAACACCTACCACGGCAGAATATAAGTTCGGAGCTTGAACCAGCTTGATATTGGTGAGTTCGATATAGACGGCATCAGCGTCGGTATTGGCATTTCCGAGGAAGTAATAGCTGCCCGCTTCCCAAGCGAGGGTGTGGCCGCCGCCGTCTATCTTGAAGTAGCCGCTGCCGTTTATGTATGTGCGGCTGCTATTACTACCTCCTGCGGGTATCGTGATGTCGCTGCCCAGCGTAATGAGCGTAGGGGCGTCGGCCGAGCCGCCGCCCGTCTGCAGGGCTTCGTGCAGGGCTTCGTAGGTGGTGATGCCGGAAGTACCGCCGCCTATCACCACTTCATCCGTAATCTCCGGCTGCGTGTCCCAGCCGGAGATGTTGCTGCCGGTGAGTTCCACTTCAGTGTCGCCCGTGCCGGAGTTTTTCTTCAGCTTGAGGTTGAGGGTGAGCTGCTTGCCGCTTTCGAGGCGGGTTTGGTTGCCGGGTTCGGCAGTGTTCAGGTCGGCAGGTACATGATAGTACCACACATCCTCGCCTACGGTTATTCTGAGCCATTCCGCACCTGCGGTGAGGTCTTGCGGTGCTACTTTCCAGTCGGCATTGGTGCCACCTTCGTTACTGAGGATTACACTGCCATCTACCCGGTCGTAGTTCACCACGCCGGTCAGCAGGTTCACCTCCACGCTGGCAAACATCGTTGGCGCGCCATTCTTTGCCACGGAGTTTATTAGGGCGGAAGACAAGTTCGTGCCGGTCATGCCATCGCCCGCTGCTAGGTTGATGACGAGCCGGTGCATCAGATGCTTGAATGTCAGTGCCACCGTTTTGCCCTTGCTTGCGGTGGCGGTGGCGTGGAGCAGGTCGTCCGTGTGGTTCCACGCTTGGGGCATATATAGGTATGCCGCCGGATCGTCAATGTCTGGCATGGTGTTCGTGATGCGTGGGTAGTGGGCGGAGAAAGTGACCGCTTCCGTTTCACTCAGGTCTTTCCAATAGAGCGGATTGCTGTTGCCGGCCGGTAAGCGATGTTTTGGTTCTGTATGTCGGGGATGTGGCGATCTCCGGTAAAAGTGTACATGCCCCATTCATCGGCAGGCTCGAATGAGCTGCGCCGTCGGCATCGAGCTGCGGCGCGCGTGTCTGCACTCCCTCGATGTCGGCGGTGATGTGTACCGCGCCTTCGGGCAGGGTGTTGCCGCCCGGCAGGTCGTCGTTGTGGCAAGCCGTCAGTGCCAGCGTGGCCAGCACCAAAAAGGTGAATAAGTATCTTGTTGCTTTCATATCATGAGTTTTTGTTGTTTGTCAAAATCAGATTTCCAAATCACCCGACACTGTGCCTTGCGTGTCCCACGGTTGGATCGTGGCATTCACTTCCACTTCCGTACCTACAGGTGTGCGTTTCAGCGTAATGGTGAAAACAGTTTTCTTACCTTGCTCGAAGGTACGCTCGGCTTCCACCGGCCATGTCAATACAGTGCCGCCCGTCAGGGTTAGTTTCAAATTCCTTCCGTTTGCACCCTCTTGCCGCAGGATGATGGCGGAGGCGGTCTTGCCATCGGCGGCTGTGTTCAGCGTAAGAGAGGTTAGGCCTTGTTCGGCAGTCAGCGTGTTCTGCAACACGTTGAAGTCCGCCTTCACGGGCTGTTGACCTAGCGTGATGCCCATGCCTGCCAGTTCCGTATCACTCACGCCTTCACCGGCAGTCAACTCTACTTCCACACGGCTCAGGCGGTGGAAGAACTTCAAATCGACTGTATTGGTACTTTTGTCCTTTCCCGTGGCGTTGTCGCTCCGCAGCAGGTCGATGTCGGCAGGGGCCTTTTGGTCGCTCACATCCACCTTATATATATCGTCCGTCAGGTCGGTTTGCGGGTAGTAAGCAATGAAGTCCACCTTCTCATCCGCATTCAAAGGAAAGTAAATGGTCTGTTCTGTTCCGGCAGGTGTAAACTTTCCATCTCCGGCGGTGGTCACATACTTGCGGTTGGTGGCGCCGTCCGTCACTGTCTTCATTCCGTGTTCCAGCATATAGATACCGATACCGTCGTTTGCCTCCCATGTGTCGGTCGTGGCGCGGGGAAGCGTGATTTCTCCGGCAAAGGAAACGGCTATACGTCCGTCATCCACTTGCGGTTCATTTTCATTATTGCTACATGCGGCTATCATCAGGGCTGCCATGCCGATAAACAGATAATTTGTTTTCATCATACTATTTGTCATTTTAAATTTGTTACTTGATGGTTGTATTCACCACTTCCTGTACCTGCCAATCGGTGATGGTTGCTGTACCTGCCGGAGTGTTGTTGCGGGCATCTGCTGTCACGCAGTTTCCGTCACGGGTAAATGCAGGTGCGGTGGTCATCGGTTTCCCCACCCGGCGGCTGTGTATTGGCTTGGATGTCTTTTCTTGGGACGCGGCTGCTGTTTCGGACTGCTTTTGAAGGTCGGTTAGGGTCAGTTCGTCCTGTTTTGCGTTTTCTGCCGTTTTCACCTTGAACATATTATTTTCCTCCACAAAACGGAATACCATTTGCGGAGCTTTGTTTGTTGCCGGCGCAAACATCGGTGCGGCAACCATAGCCAGTAGTGTGTATACAAGCATAGTTTTCCATGCATTCATATCAGTATGGTATATTAGTGTTTTTTATATAGGATGCCTTGCGGCTGTTTTTCGTGCAGAAAGAGGAAAAAACGGGTTGCTGAAGAACCTTTTGTGTTGCACAAAAATATAACATGTAAGTAAATGATTGCAAATAAAATCAATTGTCTTTTCGTTCAAGTCAATGAAAGACAATTCTTTATATGCTGAAAAGCAGGAAAACTAACGAAAGACAATGTTTAATTAGCGAAAGACAATTTTATCCAAGTACGAAAAACAGTGTGGCAGTTGAGGACATTCAGAAAAAACAGGCACATCATTCACCGGTAATCTGATGCGCTGGATGTGGGAAAGATGATTTGGAAGGCAAAGATGTCAGGAGGATGTTTCGATTTCCGCATCAGTGTTCTTTAAGTAGATTTGTTTACAGTAACTTTTGGGAGTCATTTCCATCATTTTTTTGAAATCTCTGTTGAAATTACCGCTATTGTTGTATCCTACCATTTCACATACTTCTTCTATCGTATATCCGGGATTTTCGGCAAACAGACGGGCTGCCTCGCGCAAACGAAGCTCCTTGCGCCACGGACGGAAATCCATTCCGTAATGGTCTTTCATATATTGCCGGAAGAATGATTGGGACACTCCGAAAGAATCTACCACGATACCGGAAGGGATATCCTTCTCACAGTATGCTTTCTCATCTACATATTTTTGTAATCTTTCTTTTAATAGCCGCTCTTTTTCTTGAAAAACAGTTTTTGACTTTTCCTTGTTCTCTTTTACGGACTTGTCTGTTTCGCCCATGTCTGTTTCCATCGGATGTGCATAAATCTTTGTTTCGGGTGGAACAGCCGCAATGACCGGAATCGCAAATTTCATCCTGCGATAGTAGTTGACGAACCACATCACCATGAAGCTGTAATAAAGCACATACAGTGGAACAAAGAATTTGTACCAGTCGGTAAAAAATAAAATGGGTATAGCCATGATCCCAATAGCCAGTGCACTATAAAAGCCGGTCTTTACCCATGCCAGACGATTCTCTTCGTCCTCATCATAATAGTCCTCTACCTCTTGTACCGTCTTGCGGTAAGCTTGCGTGAATTTTCGGGTATAGATAGTTAACTGGATAATATAAGCGGCGATGCCGTATAAAAGAACCACAAATAATAGTCTATAAAACAAAACAAGGCGACAAACAGGATAATGCCTGCCGCTGCAATGCCTCCGGCCTGTCGGAACACTATGCTCCATCTGACTTCACCCGGACGTATGAAAACCAACATGGACATGGTAAAAAGAAAAGCCTGAAACGATGCAACGAAAAGTGTACTGGCAGGTTCAATACGATGGTCATAACCCGTAAAGCAGCATACCAGACTGAGAAGGGCGAGTACGAAATAAGAGGGCACAAGGATATTACGGGCCTTCCGTAACTTTTCTAATCCGCATTCCGGCGGTATCGTTGTAGTTGCTAGCATGCTTCCCAGCATCGCTACTATGAAAGCTGAAGTTCCCATCAAAATTTTATATGTCGTTTCATCCATGTGTTCAAATCGTTAGGGTTACAAAAGTAGTCTTTTTTGTATTGCGTGCCAAATAATTGGTTTTCAAAGAATAAGAAAAAATAATGATGCCCGTTGTCTCCTTTTCCGCCGAATAAGAATAGATTGGAGAAATTCTTATGATTAAAAATGGAGTTAATAAAAAATATACCAGTCTACACAGACTGTTCTGAATCTTGCCGTATTTCAGTTTTCTTTTTCTTATACAAAAATGAAAAAAGGAAGTAGAGATGGCTGATTAAACTGTTTTATGAGCTTATTGCCGTTTTTTAGCTATTGGAAACATATTGGTTAAGGAAATATTCAAAATATTGCAGATAGAGGGCTATAGTTAACGAAAAAAGGGGTGCATGATGAACACCCCTTTTGCTCAGTAAAGATAAGGCCTTATCTTTACTGGTTGTTTGTAACATTCTAGTTGCGGAATTTTAATCCGTCACCCGCTGTTTCTACGATAATCGGTTTGCTTCGGTCCACTTCCTGTGACAATAGCTTTTTGGACAAATCATTCAGCAAATAGCGTTGGATGGCACGTTTCACGGGACGGGCGCCGAATTCGGGATCATAGCCTGTGCTGGCAATGAAACGGACGGCCTCATCGGTCATTTCCAAAGTAATGCCGTTGCCGGCCAGCATATTCTTGATACCGTTGATTTGTAACATCACAATCTGTTCTATCTCTTCTCTGTTCAAAGGCAAGAACATGATTGTTTCATCTATACGGTTCAGAAACTCCGGCCGTATCGTTTTTTTCAACATGGACATAACCTCTTTCTTCGTCTCTTCAATCACCACTTCGCGATTCTCGTCATTAATCTTTTCGAACTGGCTTTGAATGTATGCGCTGCCCAGATTGGAAGTCATGATGATAATTGTATTCTTGAAGTTTACCGTACGTCCCTTGTTGTCAGTCAGACGTCCGTCATCCAAAACTTGCAGCAGAATATTGAACACATCGGGATGTGCTTTTTCTATTTCATCAAACAATACCACAGAGTATGGTTTGCGTCGGACGGCTTCTGTCAACTGACCGCCTTCATCGTAACCTACGTATCCGGGAGGCGCTCCGATCAGACGGGATACAGAGTGTTTCTCCTGATATTCGCTCATGTCGATACGCGTCATCAGGCTCTCGTCATCAAACAGGTAGTCGGCCAATGCTTTGGCAAGTTCTGTCTTACCTACACCGGTAGTACCCAGGAAGATGAATGAACCTATCGGACGTTTCGGGTCCTGTAATCCGGCACGGCTACGGCGTACGGCATCGGATACGGCTGCTATGGCTTCATCCTGACCTACCACACGCAAATGTAATTCTTGCTCCAGATGAAGCAATTTGTCACGTTCGCTTTGCAGCATCTTGTTGACCGGTATCCCTGTCCACCGTGAAACAACATCGGCAATGTCCTCAGCGGTAACTTCTTCCTTTATCATGGCACTGTCACCCTGCTTGTGTTTCAGGTCTTCTTGAATATCCTTGATCTCGTTCTCTAAAGCCTGTAATTTCCCATAACGGATTTCGGCTACTTTACCGTAATCTCCCTCACGTTCCGCTTTCTCGGCTTCGAATTTCAATTGTTCTATTTCCTGCTTGTTTTGCTGAATCTTGTTGACCAGTTCCTTTTCACTCTGCCATTTGGCTTTGTAAGAGGTTTCCTGTTCTTTCAGTTCGGCAATCTCTTTATTCAGTTGTTGTAATTTCGGCTCGTCTTTTTCACGTTTGATGGCCTCACGTTCAATTTCCAGTTGTTTCAGGTGACGTGAGATTTCATCCAGTTCTTCAGGCACGGAATCACGTTCCATACGCAATTTGGCAGCAGCTTCATCCATCAGGTCAATAGCCTTGTCCGGAAGGAAACGTTCGGTAATGTAACGGTTACTCAATTCTACAGCGGCAATGATGGCTTCATCTTTGATACGTACCTTGTGATGGTTTTCGTAACGTTCTTTTAACCCACGGAGAATGGAGATGGTGCTCAGCGTGTCCGGTTCGGCTACCATAACGGTTTGGAACCGGCGTTCCAATGCCTTGTCCTTTTCGAAGTACTTCTGATATTCGTCCAAAGTAGTGGCTCCGATGCTGCGAAGCTCACCACGGGCCAAGGCGGGTTTTAATATATTGGCGGCATCCATGGCACCTTCACCTTTACCGGCTCCGACCAAGGTATGGATTTCATCGATAAACAGGATGATGCTGCCTTCGGCTTTGATTACTTCATTGACAACAGATTTCAGACGTTCTTCAAATTCACCTTTGTATTTGGCTCCGGCAACCAGTGCGCCATATCCAATGAGAAGATTTGTTTATTTTTCAAGTTGTCGGGTACATCACCTCGGATGATACGGTGTGCCAAGCCTTCAACAATGGCGGTCTTACCGGTACCCGGCTCACCGATTAAAATCGGATTATTCTTGGTACGGCGGCTTAATATTTGTAATACCCTACGTATTTCTTCATCACGCCCGATAACCGGATCAAGTTTTCCGCTGCGGGCAGCCTCATTCAAATTAATGGCATATTTGCTTAAGGATTGATAAGTGTCTTCACTGGATTGTGAAGTTACTTTTTCACCTTTACGTAGTTCTGCTATGGCGGAGCGCAGCTCTTTGTCTGTCATTCCCGCGTCTTTCAATATGGTAGCGACAGTACTCTTTACATTCAACAAGGCCAGGATAATAGCTTCCAGTGAAACGAATTCGTCACCCATCTCTTTGGAATACTGTACGGCTCTTTGTAATATCTCGTTGCTTTCACGGCTAAGGTAAGGTTCTCCTCCGAAACCTTAGGCAGTGAGTCAATTTGCTTGTCGATGACCAATGCGATCTGCTGGGCGTTCATTCCCAATTTCTGGAAAATGAAGTTGGTGACGTTTTCACCTACTTTCAGTACTCCGGCCAACAGATGCACAGGCTCGATAGCTTGCTGTCCGCGGGCTTGAGTTACGTTCACCGCTTGTTGCACTGCCTCCTGTGATTTAATTGTGAAGTTGTTAAAATTCATATTGTATCTCCTTTCTAAATATTATTCAAATACCTATTGAAAACGTAACTGTCACTGCTTTGTTCAGTGGCTTTTGCGATTTCATTTGATAATCGTCAAATAGTTTGCCAAAAAGAAAAAGAA